>Ga0099364_10000018_pt1 | contig 240976 bp, 207 predicted proteins | sample TergutTh196P3_FD_73070 | JGI IMG/M metagenome (GOLD analysis project Ga0099364, IMG submission 73070) | Microcerotermes parvus P3 segment gut microbial communities from Pointe-Noire, Republic of the Congo - Th196 P3 | ecosystem: Host-associated > Arthropoda: Insects > Digestive system > Gut ... | reverse complement strand
ATCAAAAAAAAGATCAGGATCAACTTTTTCATTCAATCGCCCCCTGACACTTATCAGCCGCTTCAGATATCTTGTTAATAGCTGAAATCTGGGTCGCATTCAATACAGTAGCAACAAGGCTGGCGGCTGCAGCACCACCTGCAAGTACATTAGACGCGGTGTTAAGGTTCTTTTCTTTGTTTCCATCACTATCTCTCGTATTTTCGGTATTCGCCATAACACTGGTAACTGTTCCCGCCGCACCAACGGTCGCACCGGCTATTGCTGTCCACATCGCGGCATTCGACTTCTTGTTTATGCTGTTTATCTGGCTATCGCTGATAAAATCAAGATCACGGCAACCTTCTATCATTTTCTGGGCAGTAGACATCAGTATATTGGCATCGGATGTATCAACCGCGCCTGAATTTGCCGCTATATCAAACATTGCCTGGGTATGGGCACGGGATAATCCAGATACAGCCAGTCTGCAACTGTCTATATCGGCTTTAAGATCTTCCCCCACTTTGTTTTTGTTTGCAATAACTGCACCTGCAACACTGGTGGCGGTATTACCGGCAAGTAATCCTGTACGCCAATTACCAAGGCTTTTGGATTGAGTTTTAAGTTCTTTTATTTCATCCTCAGCTATTTTTTTCACATCTGCAGTTATATCTCTATTTGCAGAAGTTTCGGAGTTTTCTTTATATAATTCGATAAGATCCAGAAAAACTTCATAAAAATTTCTAGCCTCTTCTGCACCTGGGGTGTTGGAAGCATCTCTTTTCTCGATTGCATCCAGCATATCTTTCAATTCTTGCATCTTTGTGTCTTTCGATTGCTTTATAAGCCCCGTAGTCAATGCGCCACCACCGGCAAGGGTTCCAACACCGGTAACTGCTGTATTTATGCCCGCAAGGGTTTTCATACTGTTTATCTCGGATGCTATCCCATCACAAGCCATACGGACAGCTTCTATTGCGGTAATCAAGGGGGTGGCAAAATCAACTGGTTCTGGCTGGTCGGGTAATGGATCAGAAGCGGTCTGCGTATGCAAAGGTTGTGTAGTAGTAGTAGTAGCGGGCTGTCCTGTTCTTATCGGGGACATGCTTATAGCACTTTTGGATGCAGCAGCAGACACGCCGGTATTGCTTGCACGTGATGCGGCAAGACATGAACCGGATACAAATAACCCGATGATAATCAAGGATAAAATACGCACAATACATTATAACAGAAAACAAGAATGGAAAAAATGGGTTTTTCTAAACTGCTATCATGCCTGCCTTACGCAGGCATGACGGTGGTGTCGCGGGGCGCACGATGCCACATTGGACACAATGGCAGAAAAGTTTTACTTTATCCCACATTTTTTACGAACTGCCGCTGACCATTTTATAGCCGTTTCATCCAATATTTCATTATTATCGCGCAGTGCAAAATATTTATCGTTCCATCTTTTTTCACCAAATGCCGTTCCACGCAATGCGCAACCGCGACTGCGCCGTTTTAAAAATTCTTCGCGTGACTTTACACAATAATGATGCAGGCGCAGTGCGGATGTGTAAGATGGGTTTTCACCGCTGCTGAACCTTACCCCGTGGAAATCAACACCATTTACATCAACGGTTTTGCCAAATGTCACATGGGTATGAATCCCCATTTTATATGTGCGGCGCGGATTGATTATTGTCTTGTTGTTTATATGTCCCGGCGCGCGACGGGTATAGCTGTCTATTACCAACCCATCCGGCATAGTAATGTGACCATTCGACCCAAAATTCAGCCACCCTATCATAACCTGGGAAACATTGTCTGGAAATTGATTCATAAATTCGGGCACTGTTTCGGTTGATGCCGGAACCAGAAATTCATCCAGATCGAAAACAGCCAGCCATTTTGTGTCATATCGATGTTTGCACAAAGCATCCATATACGCCGGTTTTTGTAACCGTTGACCCGGAAAATAAGTATATTCGACAATACCATTTTTTATGTATGGTTCTAATATTTTCCGCGTGTTATCAGTGGATCCGTTATCATAAAGATAAAATTTTTCTACCCCTACCAGACGATGGAATTCTATCCATTCACAAAGGTAAGAACCTTCGTCTTTCATAATTGCCACTGCAGCCAATTGGTGCGTAAAGTGTTTGGCTTCGAAAAAACGATTTTTAAAGTACAAAAAGGGATGCCGAAAGAAATACACAATCCGCCGCCCGGTAAATTTTACCCATGCCCCGAACGAAGAATTTTCAATGAATTTTATAGTTTTTTTCATGTCCGTCCTTTTTATTATGCACAGGTAACAGAAATAAGCTAAAGTCAGATAAAAGTCAAGAATATAAGGTTATCATTGGGCTTTACCTAAAAAGAAAATCAAAGTTAAATATCAACTATAATGCCAATCTATCGCTTGACAACAATTCCCGTGCCATTATAATCCATGCCAAGGGGGAGAAAAGCTGAAACAAAAGGTTTGATATGACATCCCCATCTGCCCGCAAAATACATTTTTTTAAAACCCCGGATCGCATTGTCGCCATAGAATATGATGGCATATTGTCTATGGAATACATATCGAAACTGCAAAGCTTGACCGGGGGTAAATACATAGACAAAGATACCCTTTCAATGGATGATCCGTTCATTGGGCCAAAAGCGGAAAGTGTAACACCCTATTCCACCAATGCAACCAAGGGTGCGAATAACATCGGTCTTTCCGGGGTTACCCGCATTGAAGAATTCCAGATTAAAAAAAATGATTCCATAATAGACCGCATGCTGCAACGTGTTTATCAAAAACTGACCCAAGACTTGTTCATGATATACGGAAAGCCAGATCCGATACAATCCATAACCGATCTGAAAGAATACAACAAGACAGAAGGACTTGCGCTTAGCGACGATGAAATAAACTATCTTGACGGTCTGGCGCAAAATCTTGGCCGTCCATTGACCGATAGCGAAATATTCGGATTTGCGCAAGCCAACTCGGAACATTGTCGGCACAAGATTTTCAACGGAAAATTCGTAATCGACGGAACAGAGATGCCGCATACTCTTTTCCAGATGATAAAAGAAACAAAGAACAAAAATCCTGGAATCGTAGCATCTGCGTATAGTGATAATGTCGCGTTTCTTGACGGACCGACAATAGTGCAATGGGCACCGGATACGGATGGAAAATTTGAATTGACCCCGATTGAAACAGTAATATCTATGAAAGCGGAAACACATAATTTCCCGACAACCGTAGAACCATTTAACGGCGCAGCCACTGGTTCCGGCGGAGAAATTCGCGACCGCATGGCTGGCGGAACAGGATCCGTGCCCCTGGCCGGAACTGCGGTGTATATGACATCTTATCCGCGCATCGGCGGAATATTAAAAGAATGGGAAAACGCGCCGCGCACATGGCTGTATCAATCACCCCAACAGATTCTTACAAAGGCATCCAACGGTGCGTCCGATTTCGGCAATAAGTTCGGGCAACCTTTGATAAACGGATCTCTTTTTACTTTCGAACACACAGAAGATGGCATACAATACGGATATGACAAGACCATAATGATGGCCGGCGGCATCGGATACGGTAATAAAGAACACACCTTTAAAGACGATTCCAAAATAGCCGTAAAGCAAAGGGTAATCCTGTTGGGTGGCGACAATTACCGCATAGGAATGGGTGGCGGCTCTGTATCCAGCCTTAACACAGGTGATGCAGTATCCGCGGTAGAACTGAACGCGGTTCAGCGATCTGATCCTGGAATGCAAAAACTTGTTTTCAATGTAGTCCGCACATTAATAGAAAAAAATGGCAACAACCCGATTATATCTATTCATGACCACGGTGCGGGCGGACATTTCAATTGTCTTTTGGAATTGCTGGAATCATTGGGCGGACGGATAGACATGTCAAAACTTCCCGTCGGCGACAAGACTCTTTCGGCACGCGAAATCATCGGTAACGAATCCCAGGAACGCATGGCTATTCTGGTAAATCCAGAAGATGCAGATCTTGTGATGCAAATCGCAAAGCGCGAACAATGCCCTGCATATGACATAGGCGAAATAACGGGTGACATGCGGGTAATATTTGAACAAGCGAATGGTATTCGGCCAATAGACCTGGGGGTAAGGGATCTTCTGGGAAACACCCCGAAAACCATCATGGAAGACAATACTGTTGAACGGGAACCAGCACCGATAGAATATTCAGATTTGGATTTTATAAAAAACCTGCGCAATGTTTTGCAGCTTCCGGGTGTCGGATCAAAAGACTGGCTTACCAACAAAGTTGATCGATCTGTTACCGGCAAAGTGGCTCAACAACAATGCGTCGGAGAACTGCAACTGCCATTGGCGGATTACGGAATGGCAAAGCTGGATTACGATTCTGATTTCGCCGTGACAAATGCAATAGGACACGCTTCGGCGGCCGCCATTATTGATGCAGGCGCAGGATCGCGTCTGGCGATTGCGCGGGCTTTAACCAATTCAGTATTCGCCCCATTGTCGAACGGACTGGATGGAATTTCACTTTCTGCAAATTGGATGTGGCCATGCCGCAACCCGGGCGAAGATGCCCGTCTATACCAAGCAGTAAGTGCGGCATCTGAATTCGCGACCGCACTTGGCATCAATATACCGACAGGAAAAGATTCGCTTTCCATGACCCAAAAATACCCAGACAAAGAAAAAGTCATCGCGCCCGGAACAGTCATAATATCTGCGGTAAGCAATGCGAAAGATTTGGATAAAGCGGTACAACCGGTCATGTCACAGCATGGCGGCCTTTATCACATAGACATGTCGGGATGCGCACCAGAACTTGGCGGATCGGCATTCGCGCAGGTTCATGGACGAATTGGCAATAAAACGCCAGATGTAAAAAATCCGGAACTATTCAAACGCACGTTCGCGGCGGTGCAAGAAATGGTACACAGCGGCATAATAAAGGCCGGTCATGACATATCCAGCGGCGGGCTTATTACCGCATTGCTTGAAATGACATTTGCAAATACCAAGGGCGGAATAAACCTGAATTTCGGAATATACGAAGCGGATTTGAAAGAGAAAGACAACGGCATAGGAATTTCCCAAAGGCTGTTTGCAGAAAACCCGGGCGTGATTGTCCAGGTTGAAAGGAAAGATCTGGATAAGTTCCGTGATATAATGGAAAAACACAAAGTACCGGCCGGAACAGTGCGTTGCCTTGGTTTTCCCGCCGAAACACGCGAAATATATATTAATGGTTTTTCCGTATCAAACCGAAAAAGCGAACAAAAACTTGGACCTGATCAGATACCCCCGTCTTTTGGACATAAACTTGGCTTGAATATCGACGGTCTGCGCGACGAATGGATGAAACCTTCGCTTGATATGGAAAGATTCCAAAACAAGAAAGCAACGCAACGTCATCAATATTACTGGCTCCAACCGCTACGAATAAATTCTCTTGGGCTGGATACAATATATGTTAATCACAAACGCCCGGCATTGGCCGCAATTTTACGGGACAAAGGAACCAATGGTGATCGAGAAATGGCGTACGCCGCACACATGGGCGGATTTCGGGTAAAAGATGTCGCCATGTATGATTTAATAAGCGGGCAAGAGAATTTAAAGGATACAAATCTTTTAATTTTCTGCGGCGGTTTTTCAAATTCGGATGTGTTTGGTGCCGGCAAAGTCTGGGCAGAAACAATAAAACATAACCCGCACGCAAGCAGTGCTTTGGCGAATTTTTATGCACGGCCTGATACCCTGTCGCTTGGCGTTTGCAACGGATGCCAGGTTATGATGGAACTTGGCGTAATAAACGGAATAAAGGCACCGATGCAACACAACGAATCCGGAAAGTTTGAGTCTGCCTTTGTATCGACATACATCCCGCACAACGAATCCGTCATGATGTCGAAACTGTCGGGAATGACATTACCGATTTGGGTCGCACATGGCGAAGGGCGATTTGATTTGCCGAATTATGAATACCAAAACGTGCTTTTGTATCATTACAAATCTTATCCCGGAAATCCAAATGGATCGAAACATGGCGTTGCCGGAATAGCTTCGCCAGATGGACGACATGTGGCGATGATGCCGCATCCAGAGCGCGCGGTATTGCCGCACCAATGGGCATACGGTTCCGATTTGGCAATATGCGATCTGGTCGAAGATGATAAATTTGTACGCCAGGTAATGCCATGGATACAAATGTTTACCGCCGCAAAAGATTGGGTATCCAGACGATAGAATTTAGCAAGACTCGCCATAACATCAAAACGATAGACCCGCAAACAGCGCGGATCGGAAGTCGGAACCGTCCTGGGTGGTAACCGCGCAACCGTACGCACAGCGATCCACGCAATCGGACGGACTGCTGAAGCCGAACAAGAAAACCCAAGCCGACGAAGCGACACTAAACCCTGGAATACTTGTTATCTTACACCAACAGTATCTATCGTCGTCAGCAACAGGGTGGCCAATGTTGCCAGGACTTCCGTTCATACTTGAACACAGGCTTGTGCCACTGAATTCTGATACGTTACTTCCAGTACAATTCGTTAATTTCCAATTAGTAGGGGATAGGTTGGTACAATCTCGATATGAGCTCCAACCACTCATACCAATAGCGGGACACTGGGTATAACCATTACTTGGACAGATTGTCGGACTTGTGGGTCGCTTCGGCACACACGCAACAGCGGCAATAGACCTATGTAATGGGATTATCGTTAATACAGCAAGGATGCTTGTTATCTTTATAGTTTTGTTAAATGTATTCATGATACTCTCTCCTTTGGGTATATTTATATTATACCATATACCATGACAAATGTCAATTTGTATTCGGTCATGTAAATAGAGATAGGTATAGTCGGAAGTCGATAGTAGCTAGTCGGTAGAATTTCTATCGACTTTCGACTACCGACTACCGACTAAAACGCCTTTTCCACAGGAACATACTGATACCCATGATCATCGGCAACTGCTTGGAATGTTATTTCGCCGCACGCAACATTTACGCCAAGCCGCAAAGCCGGGTTTTCAAGCACTGCCTTTTTAACGCCTTTGTCAGCTATTTCCAAAGCATACGGCATAGTGGCATTTGCAAGTGCCAACGTGGACGTACGCGCCACTGCACCGGGCATATTAGCCACCGAATAATGTAATACCCCACCAAAATCATAAACCGGATCGGCATGGGTAGTCACATGATCACAGCTTTCTATGCATCCGCCCTGATCTATCGCTACATCTACCACGACCGATCCCGGTTGCATGGCCATGACCATATTCCTGGTAACAAGCCTGGGGGCTTTTGCACCCGGGATAAGTACCGCACCTATAAGAAGGTCTGCATTTTTTACCGATTCGGAAATATTGTGTTGGTTGGACATGATCGTGTGTACCCGCATTGCAAATATATCGTCCAATTCCTGAAGCCTTTCCGCACTTATATCTATGACAGTAACATCCGCGCCCAGACCAAGTGCCATTTTCGCAGCATTTTTTCCCACGACCCCGCCACCGATTATGACCACACTGGCCTTTTCTACCCCCGGCACTCCGCCCAGCAAAATACCCTTGCCACCACGGGGTTTTTCAAGAAAATGCGCGCCTATCTGCACTGACATTCGACCCGCAATTTCGCTCATAGGGGTAAGCAGGGGCAAATTTTTACCAGCCTGTACGGTTTCATAGGCTATGGCTGTCACACCGGAATCTTTCAACGCACGAATCAAATCTGGGGCAGACGCAAGATGCAGGTATGTAAACAATATCAAATCCTTTCTGAAAAAAACGTACTCAGATGCAATGGGTTCTTTTACCTTTATAACCAGTTCGGATTTATCCCAGACATCTTTTGCATCATCCAATATTTTTGCACCGACCGATAAATAATCGGCATCGGAAAAGCCGCTGTTAATTCCGGCATTCGTTTCGATATAAACCGTATGACCCGCTTTAACGAATGTCCCCACGCCGGCCGGTGTTATGCCAACGCGATTTTCGTTGTTTTTAATTTCTTTTGGTATTCCGATTATCATGTGTTTTCTTTTGGTTTACGTTAAATGGGCTGGCATTATGCCACGATAAATTCCGCATTGTCAAACATCCGGGCTTTATTTTATTGCACGTACATAAAATTACTCTATAATGCATTTATATAATATGACCAAAGGAGAAAAGACATGAAAAATACAGTTATTACTATTTTAATAATTGCAAGCGCGACTTTTGCCGTCGGATGGTATTTCGGACAATCCGGCCACGGCAACATATTGGAAACCATAGATTCGCGTAAAACAACGCGCGCATTTTCGGACAAAGAAATTGACGACAAAACCATGAATGAAATCATGTGGGCTGCATTCGGAAAAAACAGCCGTGGAACGCGTACTATCCCGACCGCCAAAAACAATCAGAATTTAAAGGTATATGCGATCCGCGCGGATGGGGCATTCCTTTACGACGGTGAAAAATTAAATAAAGTATCGGACGAAGATCTGCGCCCATTGTTTGCTATGCAGGATTTTGTTTTGGATGCTCCGCTGACTTTGCTGTTTGCCGGATCTGACAGGGAATTTTCTGTTTTACACGCCGGATCGTCTTATCAGAATGTGTCGTTATATTGTGCCGAACGCGGATTGGGTGATGTTATCCGTGCATATTTTGATAAACAGGCGGTTGAAAAAGCACTTAGTTTTAACGAAAATGAATTTGCAATAATATCCCAGACAATAGGATGGAAAAAATAAATTGCTGATTTGCCCACCGTACCTACAATACACAATTGTGGATTATAATCAAAAAACCGTATCCAACAGGATACGGTTTAAAACATCACTATACGCCATTACGGTGTCGGGGGGGTATATGTGGTAGCAATTGTTACCCATTCATAACCACTTGATGTACCAACCAACGCCTTGCCGGCATTCATACCAACTTCGGCGGTAATGACTTCTTCATAATTAATACCGGTGGATACAAGGTTGCCTTCGCTATTAAACGCCGCAATCTCATCTTCATGACCGGTTACCTTGTCCGTCTTGCCATCCAATCCGGTTAAAGCATCATCAGCCTGAGTAAGAGCATTCTCGACATCTTCAAAATTAATACCGGTCGATTTCAGATTGCCTTCGTTATCAAACGCCGCAATCTCATTGTTATACCCCTCCCCAACTTTGTCTGCCTTTCCGGCCATATGACCAGATGCTACATTCTGTAAAAATTCCACCGCCGCTTCTTTATCCACTTTTTTCTCGTCAAGATAATCCACCGCGCCCTGGACATATTCGACCGTAGCCAATTCATGAACATCCGCCAATTCGGCCTTTGCCGCAAATAACGGCAGAACCAGCAATGCACCGGATATCATAAATATTTTTGTTTTCATATTTTTCATTTTGTTCTCCTTTTTTGGTTTTTTGTTTTTTCTTTCCTATGTTTCTCGTCTATATCGTCTTCCAATCTCTTAATCCTTACCAGTCCTTTACGAACTTACCCCGAACCCTGGCCCACACCTTGGTTCCATCTGATGTCGCCAACAGGACATATTCTTTTCCATCTGTCGGGGCATCTGGCATATCACTGTTGCCCTGTGTGTAAAGCGTTGAATCAATTTTTCCATCCAGTCCGACAGCAACCATTTTCCCCGGGGATATACCCACATCTTTAATCGTCAATAAATCGGATGCTTTTATCCCACTGTCTTTCAGATTTCCATCTGACCCCAAACCGGCAAGATTTCCATCCGCTGCATCCGCTACCTTGTCTGCCTTACCAGAAATATCACCGACACCGGGCGCGATTTCGATTTCGGCGATTGCATCGGCTATCGCCCTATCGGTTTGATCTATGGTATAAACATCAGATTTGTCAGCCTTGCGGCGTTCCAAATCATCTATCGCGCTTGTAAAGTCATTGCCGCCACCGATAGATCCTTTTGGTATCCCGACCATACCACTTGTGGATTTTGGCAAACCTTTCGCAAGCGATGATGCTGCGCGGCTATGACCGGCCAACGATGATGTGCGACCCTGGCCGGATGACATCGTAGTGCGCACAGAACCAACTTTGCCGACAGAAGAAGTCCTTCCGATAGAAGAATTTTTACCAGCGGATGAGGCCCTTATGGTTGCGGCAGCATTCGCATCAAATGCGGCAAATGCAACCGCCAATCCGTATAAAGATAACCTGTAAAAGTCCATCTCTCTCATTCTCTCCCGGCGAAAATCACCCCAAAACCGTTACTTTCCTTTTGGTATTATATCAGAAAATCAATTCTAAAAAAAACGAAAAATTAGGACGACGTAGCAGAAATCATTCAGTCATGTCAAGCCTAAATCTGCAATCCTTTTATCCTTGCATTACGTTACTAATTTTTCCTAGAATTACCTGAACGTGAGAGATAAAGGCTTCGATGGGGGTATTGCTTCGTATTTTAAAAAAAAATCATTGCAGAAAGTACGTCTGGATATCCCAGATTATCTTTTGCAAGCTGTTCTTATTTGCCATTCCATATCACGCCCGGGCGGCAGAAGAAATTGCCTCTACCGCCTATGTCCAAGGTGCTGTTTCCAGTATCATTTCCGCATTAAACGAAAAAGCAAATCTTTCTGATTTAAACAACTATATTCCTCTTTCGCAAAAAGGTACGGGTGGGGGCATAGCATCCCTGGACATGGATGGAAAAGTGCCATCGGCACAGTTACCCGACATTCCGCAACAGGTAAACCCAGACTGGGATGCCACCAGCGGCCCGTCCCAGATAATTAATAAACCAGACATCGGTACAACAGCTGGAACCATTGCTGCGGGCGATGATGCACGGTTCTGGTCCATACCAAATGCACCACCATCCGGAAGTCCCCCACCCGGCCAAGTTTTCTTGTGGTTTGAATAAAACACAAATCAAATTCCGGAACGAGAATAGTAACCAGTCGTCAGAAATTTTGCCGACCATACCGGCAATCAAATTTATCTTGCCTTTTCTTTGCAAATTTTTTCCAGGTATTTTTTATAATCACAATCTTTTATCCCACCCGCCAAAGTCGAAAGCTGATCCTGGTTAATAAAGCCATTATGATATGCTATCTCTTCAATACAGGCCATCTTCAATCCCTGACGCTTTTCTATAATCTGGACATAGTTAGATGATTCAACCAAAGAATCTGGTGTTCCGGCATCCAACCATGCACACCCCCGGGGCATCGTCACAACATTAAGACGACCCTGGTCAAGATATTGTTTATTCAGGTCGGTAATTTCATATTCGCCCCTGGCAGATGGTTTCAGGCTTTTTGCTTTTTCTACGACATCGCCGGGATAGAAATACAACCCTACTACGGCATAATTGGATTTCGGTATTTTTGGCTTTTCTTCTATGGAAACAGCCCTTCCTTTGTCATCGAATTCCACAACCCCGAAACGTTCGGGATCGGACACATGATAGCCAAATACCGTCGCATTGTCTTGGGCGGCGACAACTTTATCAGAAAAAGATTTTTCCTGTCCACCCATATGAAAAATATTATCGCCAAGTATAAGGCATACAGGATCTTTTCCCACAAACCTATCACCTATTACAAAAGCTTGGGCGATTCCATTTGGTATGTATTGCACTTCATATGACAACGACATACCCAACCGTTTGCCGTCACCAAGCAGTCCACCTATATTGGGCGTATCATGCGGGGTAGAAATTATCAAAATATCCCGAATGCCAAAAGACATAAGCGTAGATAGGGGATAATATATCATCGGTTTATCATAAACCGGAAGAAGCTGTTTGCTGACTGTTTGCGTTGATGGATAAAGACGCGAACCGCTACCGCCGGCAAGTAATATTCCTTTCATCTGATTGGCCTTTTGGTATTTTCCTACGATTCGCCCTTCTCTTGAATTTATTGTCGCATAAAAAGATCCTGAATCAAATTTTTTCAATAACATTATACAAGTTGACGAACGGATTTATTCCTTTATAATATACCCCAGTTACAAAAAGGCACAATAATGAATACAAAAACCAAGGAATTATTGGAAGCGGCAAAAATACCATATTCCATAAAGAATAATAATTTTTATCTTGGCAATAATACTGATATACAAATACCCGGCATCAAAGAACTTGGTGATGGCGATTTGTGCAATATTTATGTCGACGGAAATCTAAGCCTTCCAGATGTTGAAATATTGAAATCCGGTGCGATGACCAATGTATATGTTTTGGGTTACATAATACTTCCAAAACTGGCAATTACCAAAGAAAACAGCATAAACAAATCTATTTTCGGATGCGTTTTTCATTCCAATTCAATAACCGATATTGCCATGCGGACTTTTAAAACGACCATCATAGGTTCTGATTTCCGCCCTGGTTCAAAATGGCAACCCGATAGAATTGATGAAAACAAATACAGGCCATATTTAGATGGTGCTTGTGTACTGGGCCATGTCATAGGCAATACCGGAAAACGGATGGATCCCAACTGTTTTGGCGCAAAGCAATTGAAAAATCTGAACCTGAACAAAGAGCATGAATTAATATACTGGATTACCGTGTATAAAAATATTACCGGGGCGGGAACACTTCAAATGCAAACTGCCATGGACGTTATGAATTATGGAGAAAAAATGACTTTGGCGAAATTTATGAAATTCATGAAAGAAAAAAACTTTTCAGAAACCAAAATCGCAATATTCAAAGAAGATATTATTGCAGCAAAAAAAAGAGATTAAAAGTTATAACGATTGTGTCGCGCGAAGCGCGACTTTTTAATAACCGTCGGCCGCAAGCACTTATGGTATATAGCCTATAATTATTCTATTCTACCTGCATACCGCTGTCCAGGGTGGAACCGAATTTTCGGTATCTATCCCCCTTTCACCGCAATCAAGGCAATTAAATTTCCGGTTCTGAGAATGCACAACCCCCATCTGGATTTCAATACCATTCAATTCGGGCAACATTTTGCGCGCTGCCGCCGTATACATTGCATTTGGAAAGCCAAAATAAAATGCCTTACCCGAACCAGAGCATTCCCCGCGGTAACAATGCTGGCTGTTTATATTGGCGCGGGATGGTACGCACGCGCTTTCGCAAGTATCGGGATCCGTTACCATTTCTTCGCAATCATTACAGCTTGATGCAACCGTAGTTTTTATAGTTCCCCCGGAACCGGCACGGATACGAACCGCGGTCTCGCATTTTTTTGATTCTTGTGATTCATCTGGATTGATACTGCATACCCATTCCATAGACACATAATCTAAATGCGGACTTTGCCCCAAGGGACAAGTTTTCTGCAAAACCGGATCCATGCATTCCCAGTTGGAATCTACCATGACAGGCGTTTGCTTTGCGCCGCACAGCGGACGACGACTGTCATCTGGAACACATTCTTGTCTGATATTGTCCCATATCATAGCACCAAAGCACACATTCGAACTGCCGACCGATACACATTGCCATCTGTTAAATCGAAAGACTTGTAACTGACCCGGCATGCAACTGACCAGCTCTGTCGGCTTTGCATTGGTAAATGCTGGCTTTCCGGCAACAGCATAGTGTGTTATATGTACAAGCTGTCCGGGCTCAAGCTCTGCTTCTTTTGCCACAGTTGCAGGAATTTCGCGTTTCAATCCATTACCCGCAATTATAACATTTGACCTGCCTTCGATATCAAATAATCCGAAATTCGTGTTTGATTGAAATTCATCCGCCAATAATTCAAGTGCTTTTCCGGCGTTATCGCCCACCGGTATTTCCGCCGATGTTATGATGTAATTCTGAACCGCCCGGTTCGCACGATCCGGGGTACAGGCCGCCACTATCCGATTACCATCGACACAAATTTTCACCGTCGACAGTCCATACTTTTCCGCACAAAGGGTATCGTTGTCTATATCAACCCGCTCATTAATTTTAAGCTCGTTATCAAGTTTGACGGCCTCTGCATGGACGTGCGCGACACAGGTCAGAACGGAATTTACCCCCGTCTTGCGTTCGGCATATTCTATGCTGTGCTGCGCGATGCTCTGGCTGGGGCTTTGCATAAGATACCACCCGGCCATAAATAAAAATGTGATAAGCAATATGAATACGTTCATGTTTTTCATTATAAAGATAAAAACAAACCCGGGAAAGGAAAATTTTAAGATTGAAATCATATATAACATTGATATAATCGCTTGACACAGGAGCTTTAAACATGTCCGACACCAAAATAAAAATTCGCGAAGAAAAATGGCAAAAACGCTGGCGCGATGCCCGCGCATTCGTACCAAAAAACGATGGCAGCAAGCCAAAGTTTTACAACCTGTTTGAATTTCCATATCCATCCGGACACAGTCTGCATGTCGGACACATGGTACCATTTACATCAATGGATATAATGGCGCGGTTTCGTCGTATGAAAGGATTGGATGTTCTGTTCCCACTGGGATTTGATTCCATGGGTATCGCGGCAGAGCGTTTCGCGACAAAACTGGACATGCATCCATCTGAATCAGTGGCGACAGCTATAAAGACATTCCTGAACGACGCAAATCTTGTCGGGCTGTCTTATGATCCAGAATCAGTCATATCTTCATCCGATCCTGAGTATATAAAATGGACACAATGGATGTTTATACGGTTCTTTAATGCGGGATTGGCGTACAAGGCGGAATTACCCATGAATTGGTGTTCGGGTTGCAAAACCACATTTACCAATGAAGAATTGGAAGACGGCAACTGTCCGCGCTGCCAGGGATCTATCGAAAAGAAAATGAAAGAACAGTGGAATCTGGCCATCACAAAATACGCGGATAGGCTGGTCGATGACCTTGCATTGGTCGATTATCCCGATCCCGTGCGTGTTGCGCAAATCAACTGGGTCGGGCGTTCTTATGGCGCGGATATAGACTTCAAAGTCGGCGATGATATTATGACCGTATATACCACACGCATCGATACCATATTCGGTGTGACATTCTGCGTCATAGCGCCAGAGCACAAGCTGGTGCAAAAATGGCTTGATAAAGGCAATATTAAAAATGCTGACGAAGTGCATGCATATATTACCACAGCAAAAGCAAAATCCGAATTCGAACGCACTGATGCGGGACGCGAAAAAACCGGTGTAAAACTGGACGGCATCGCCGCAATCAATCCGTTTAACAACATGGAAATTCCATTATTCATTTCCGATTATGTCCTGGCCGATTACGGACACGGCGCAATCATGGCGGTACCTGCGCATGACCAGCGTGATTACGATTTTGCAAAAAAATTCGGTCTGCCAATTGTACAGGTTCTTGCCGGCGGTGATGTTTCACAATCCGCATGGGAGTTCGACGGGGCACACATTAATTCTGAATTCATGGATGGAATGAGCAAAGAAGATGCAATGGCGGCCGCTATCAAAATCGGCGACAAAGGCGGCTTTGCCCGTATGACAAAACAGTATAAAATGCGTGACTGGGGCTTTTCCCGCCAAATGTATTGGGGCGAACCCATACCTTTGATACAATGCGACAGTTGCGGCTGGGTACCGGTACCTGATGATCAACTGCCACTGATGCAACCATACATGAAAGATTACAGACCAACCGAAGACGGCGAATCACCACTGGCTCGCGCGGTTGATTGGGTAAATACGACATGTCCGAAATGTGGCCAGCCGGGAAAGCGCGAAACCGATACTATGCCGGGATGGGCCGGCAGCAGCTGGTATTTCCTGCGTTATCTGGATCCACACAATAAATCAGATTTCTGCAACCGCACAGCGATGGACAAATGGATGCCGGTTGATCACTACAATGGCCCGATGGAACACGTTACACGCCACATGATGTATTCGCGATTCTGGTACAAGGCACTGTACGACCTGGGTCTGGTATCTGGTGTGGAACCCTATAAAAAACGCACCACAAGCGGATTGTTAATGGGATCTGACGGGAAAAAAATGTCAAAGTCTTTGGGAAATCTGGTACCCAGTTCCGAAGTAGTCGAACGTGCCGGTGCCGATGCCTGTCGTATGACCATTCAATTTTTGGGACCATTTGGATCAAATGTAAACTGGTCAGAAGATACCCTGACCGGAATCCAACGGTTCTTGAAACGTGTCGAAACTTTTTCGGACAATTTGACCAATGACGCTTTAACGCCAGATAATGAATACTTAATCAACGACTTGATAGTCAAAATGACCCACCGCGTTGAGAATATGAACTTTAACACTGCCATAAGCGCGATGATGGAGTTTATAAACGAATTTCCAAGTGGTATGCCGCATCCAGCATACGAAGCATTGCTGCAAGTCCTTAACCCGTTTGCACCGCACCTTTCCGAAGAAATGTGGGAAAAGCTGGGGTATAAAGACATGTTGGTATTTCATCCATGGCCGGTTGCGGATGAATCCAAACTTGTTGCGTCTACAATGACACTGGGCGTTTCTGTGAATGGCAAAAATCGCGGGGAAATAACCGTGGCCACAAACACATCAGAATCAGAAATAATCGCGGCGGCGGAAACCGCTGTCGCAAGATTTATAACCACGATTGTAAAAACCATAGTTGTACCGGGAAAGCTGATTAACTTCGTTGTAAAATAATAATCCCCCTTCACTTGCAAAAGGATGGATGCGAACCATGTGCAAGAAAACAAGATAGTGATCATAAATAAATTCAGAGATAAACTATGAAAAAACTGCTTACACTTTTACTTGCGTTGACACTTGCATCTTGCGGATGGACACCGATGTATGATTCAGGCGGACATCTGCGTTCAGAAACCCGTGATATTTACATAGTTCCGATTTCCGGAACAAACGGCATCGACCTTCGCAACACCTTGCGCGCCAGCTGGGGAACCGTCAACGACACTACATCAAAATACATTCTTAGCGTCGACTTAAAAAAACCAGAAACTATATTAAAAGCCTTGCAAATTACCGGTGACGCTACCTGGCGGGAAGTTCGCATGACCGCCAAATATGAACTGCGCGACCGCGAATCCGGCGATGTAATACTGTCCGCATTTGACACTGCTTCGGAATCATATGCATTCGTAAGCGATCTGGTTGCGGCACAGGCATCGTATAACAACGCAGTCCAAAATGCTATTCGGGTATTGGCAAACAAAATCGAAACCCGCGTGAACGCAAAACTAATTATTCCATCAGAAACCAAAGATTTTTGATTGCAGATTTAAGCAATATTATAATAGTGATCAATGAAGTGGAAAGAAACTGATTTTAACGATGCCCTATCCCGCCAGATGGCGAATGTGTCGGCCGTATTGATTTACGGGCCAGATGCGGGTCAAATAGATGAATTGGCTGATAAGGCTATTGAAAAGCTTAGCATAGATTCGTCAAACCTATTTGCTATCGATGCGAATGAATTACGTGAAAAAACAGATGCCCTGTTTGCCGAAGCATGCAGTCCGTCGCTTTTGGGCGGAAGACGCATGGTAATGATAGCGGGTGTTGGGGATTCTGATACAGCATTGGTAAAAGAACTGGTCTTGCATACATCGTTGGATGCATTCATAGTCATAACCGCCGCGGAACTGCGCGCCGGTGGCAGCATGCGTTCATTATTTGAAGACGGGGGGCGGCTTGGCGCGGTCGCATGTTATGCCGATGATGAAAATTCGCTGGGCAAAGTTATTCGCGACAGCCTGTTCGCAGCCGGAATAAAATCAATAGAACCCGATGCTATGCAGTATATGTTCCGCCATCTTGGCGCGGATCGCGGTGTTACACGCAGCTTTCTTAAAAAATTGACGCTATATGTAGACGACACAAAAGTCGTTACTTTGGATGATGTGGAAAAATGCCTGCCAGATGCGGGCGCAGTATCATTGGACGATTTTCTATACTCCCTTACTGCTGGACATATTGCCGCAACCCAGCTTGCACTGGATCGGGTATTTTTTGATGGAACGGAACCCGTCATGTTGGTCAGGATGCTGGATATACATTTCAAGAAATTGCTGGCGGCGGTATCCGGTGGACAGATGCCAAAGCTATTTTGGAAAGTTGCAGAAAAATTCAATGCTGCTGTCCGCATCTGGCCGGAATCCGAAATTATCGGCGTGCTGTCGCGCCTTAACGAACTTGAACGTCAGACAAAAACCACTGGTATGCCGGCAGAACTTTTGTTGCGGGATTTCGCCCTGAAACTATCCGTCCGTGCGGCAAAACTTGCTATAAAACGCCGGGGAAAATAGAAATATTGATGATTTACCCGCCCCACCCCCATACACCATCCGGGGTGGGATTTTTTTGTGACTTAACAGCCCGCAAAAGATAACATCGCTTTACGTCTTATATATCACGCACTGAACGACTTGCAACCTTACCATCTATACATCATGCCTATACAATTATGAACAATCTTCGTCTGACCAGCAATCGAATTCCGTCGCGAATATAACTGACCATGCACTGTCTTTATCACGCCGCAAATGCACAACAAATTTTCGATCATTGGTTACCGACATATCCACCGCAACCGGCTTTCCAGTACTGGGATTGTATACGCATGCCTTGTCATTCACGACACTGCAAAGCGATGTACGACGATTAACGAACATTTCAACCGGCCTGTATTTGTAATCTTTTCCGGCAAGATAGCCGACCGCGTTTCGCATGGTCTGATCGTATGCAAGACCGACTTTCTCACACAGGCTTTTATCGTTGCGTATAATGCAAGCTATTACTGTATCGAATACGCAAAGCGGATCTTTTTCATTGCCTATGCATTCATCGGACAAAGGCCTGACCGTTACCGTACGTTCGGCAAAAAAGCTGGCTGAGCTGGCCGGTGACATGGCATAAAATGTAAAATACAAAGTGCAAAATGCGAATAATATTTTTCTCATCATGTATCCTTTAATGCAATAACGTTTCCGGATCAATTATTTGGCCATTTCTGCGCAGCTCGAAATGAACATGTTGCGGCGTGTTTCTATAAGCTCTGCTTATATCTTGGGTATACCCTATGATCTGACCCGCCTGTACGCGGTCACCTGTATTCACATTTCCGTTAACATACAACATGCGGCTGGTCGTACCATTATCGTTTTGTATCATCACACTATACAAAGCGACCCCATTTCGTGTATGGGAATATCTGGAATACAAAACTCTGCCATCAAACAACGATGGCACGGCCGTACCCGGTGGTGGTGGCCCGCCACCTATGTATAAATCTGTTCCGGTATGATCGCGAAGTCCCCCATCACGTGATGCATTCAAATGCCCAACACCATCAGAACGCATGCTGATACCATATCTGCCCGCAACATTCCGGAAAACAGCAATGTCACCTGACGAAAGCTGTTCCTCTGCCCTGTAAATCCGACGCGCGATACCACCACGACCGCTTGTTTGGCTATACCCGCCCCCAATAGCCCCCCCATCTCTTATCGGACCTTCGGTACGGACTATGCCCATGCGGCCGCCACTCTCCCCACTGAATCCCGCAGGAATAGAATCATCGCTTTCACCAAATATTCCCATACCGGGGGTATAGGTGCTTACCGCGGAATCATAAATATCATACTCTTCCCACAAATCATCAGGATTAAAAGCTTTTAACTTTGCATTGTTTGCTTTTTCTATAATATCCTGAACTTCGTGTGCCGGAACCCCGATTTTCGCGCAACCCTGACCGAAAAGATCACCATCCCACATAGTATTTGCAATCAACGGTGCAGCAGATATTATCCCGAATACAATAACAAGTACCTTTATATTTTCCGAAATCTTCATATCGGTACTGCGAATAAGAGAAAAAGCCCATCCCAGCAATAAAAATGCCGTCATAACAACCAGGCCAGTCCATAGATAAGTTGCAAGCTGTTCAATACCGCGGGTAAAACATGTGGGATCTTCCAACCAGATTCTTTCGCCGTCAAAAACAATCGGGCCGCCGCCTGGTCCAACAAATCCTGAATTTCTAAGAAGAGATATTACGCGATCCATGGCATATAAATTTTAACCCGATTATCTATTCCCACCCATCTGAAAAAAATCCGGCATTGCAAAGCTGTCGGTGTCATCATTCGCGGCCACACCAGCCCATCCGAATAAATCGCCCAGCACTGACGGCTCTGCCCTTTCTTTCTTTTTAAACGGCAGTATATTTTTCAAACGACCGATTTTTCCACCCTTTGCTGTGTCAAGTTCTTTGGCGACCCCCAAATCCTTATCCTGGACAGCGATAAATTCTGCCGCCAGCTTTGATAATGTAGCATCGTCCCCCGTATGCTGTACAACGGGTGAATCCGTATATTCATCTTCCCCCGCCGCTTCGTCGCGCGTGGTCAGATCAATAGGTTTATCTTCGGACAAAGGCGGAATACCCGCAAAAATATCTTCTATGCTCTGTACCACATCTTCTTCGACAGCTTCGACAAGCATTTCTTCTTTGACATCATCATGTGAAGTTTTCACCGCCGGGGTTTGTGCATAATTATCGGATGGCGCGGAACGAACTGCAAAATCATCAGATACCCGGCCAGGCAGGGCAGAACCCGAAACTTCTTTATCTTTCACAGGTTCCGGGTTGGCAACCGGTGTCGGGTCTGGAATTGATGCAACAGATTCCTCTTTCGCACTCTGGATAGAACCAAGAACCGAAAGAATTGGCGTTGCCAAGGCCTGTTCTTCCGTTTCTTTCTTTTTTCTTTTGCGGATGGGGGGCGCGGTGACAGTCTGTTCGGCCACAGGTTTTGTGGCAATTTGATTCTCTATAAGACTGGCTTCCGGAATCTCCATAGCCGGAACGATGGATTCTTTATCAATGGCACTTTTTTCCAATCCTTTTTCATCCGTTACGACATGACTGTGGGCATCCGGTATGGACGACAGTCCAATATCGTCACAGTCAACCGGGACACCGAAAATAACCGTATCGCTGTCAAGGCAAAGCATGCCGCGCACAGCATCAAACGCCGCGCGCACCTGTTGCGGTGGGAATACTTCACCACCGGAAATATAGATTATTTTAGTCTTCATAAACCCCTCTCTGGAACGTATGCGGACATTATATCATATTTTTCTTGTCCGTCAGAGAAAAATATTTTAATATGTCGATATGAGCGAGATTGTAAGTCAAATCTTGAAAGAACTGGACACTTTGGAAGAGTCTGCATCAAAACTTCGGTCGGTGGCAGCCGGCGCAGGAAAACAGACAGATCTGGAAGTCGCCATTCTGAACCAACAAATGGCAGAACTGCGGGATAAAAACGCCCGGGCGACTGAGTTTGTAAATGACGCAATGGAAATCATAAAAAAATTGAAAAAAACGGAAGATTAAGAATATGAGCGTCGTATCGATTCCAATCATTAACAAGAAATACCAAATGGGCTGCGAAGACGGCCAAGAGTTACGTCTTCTGGAACTTGGCAAAATGGTGGATCAACGCGCCCGCGAGATATTGAAAAAAATCGGTCCATTACCGGAAACGTCGCTATTGGCAACACTTTGCATAGTAATGGCGGATGAAATCAAATCCCGCCCCGCATGCATAGACGAAAAATCACTTGAAGAAATCCTGGCAAGAGTAAAACAGGTAAGAAAGAATATAGGGTAAGAAAATTACCTATTTGACGTAAGACCAAAATCCCCGTTGCCAGTTGTTGGGTGTAAGTTAAATCATCCAACCACCAAATCTTTTCCTTTAACATCCACATTCACGCTTCCGCCATCGGTAATTTTTCCGGAAAGTATCAAATCTGCAATAGGATCTTCAACCGCACTGATGATAAGGCGTTTTAACGGGCGCGCACCGAATGTGGGATCATATCCATTATCAGCAAGCCATGCCATCGCCTGGTCACTGACATAAAGCTCTATATGTCGACCGGAAAGTCGCTGGCGCAAACCACGCAACTGTATTTCTACTATACTGCCCATGATATCCCGACCCAGCGGCTGGAAAAATACTATTTCATCAATACGATTCAAAAATTCCGGACGGAAATGACGCTTTACGGCTTCCATTACTTTATCCTGGGCCGACGGGGTTTTCAAAAGTATTTCCGACCCCAGGTTCGATGTCATTATTATAATAGTGTTCGTAAAATTAACCACTCTGCCCTGGCCATCGGTAAGACGGCCGTCATCCAGAATCTGCAAGAAAATATTAAACACATCTGGATGGGCTTTTTCAATCTCGTCAAACAGAATAACCTGGTACGGCCGGCGACGGACGGATTCAGTCAAGGTTCCACCACGATCATAACCGACATAGCCCGGGGGTGCGCCCACAAGGCGGGATACGGAATGCGGCTCCATATACTCTGACATATCTATGCGCGTCATCGCTGTGTCATCGTTGAACAAAAGCTCTGCCAACGATTTCACCAATTCCGTCTTGCCAACACCCGTCGGTCCCAGAAACATAAAAGATCCCGATGGTCGGCGCGGATCGGATAATCCGGCACGACTGCGCCGAATGGCGCGCGCAACAACAGACAATGCGTAATCCTGCCCCACAACCCGTTTGCGCAATTCGTCCTCTATTTGAAGTAATTTATTCTGCGCTTCACCGGATAATTTTTCCACCGGCACGCCCGTCCAGCGCGAAACAACAGCGGCAATGTGTTCTGGCATTACAGTCTTATATTCAGACGTACGCTCAGTTTTTTCCAGCTCTTCGATTTGTTTTTCCAGATCCGGGATTTTTCCGTATTGCAATGCACTTGCCTTTTCAAAATTACCCGCACGCATCGCGCTTGCAACCTCTGCCTTTGCTGCGTCAAGTTCCGCCATTGCATCCGACAAGCCACGCATTTTCTTTTGTTCCGCCCGCCATTGTGTGGTCATTGTGGCGGACTGGGATTCCACATCAGCTAATTGTTTCTCCAGATCTTTAAGACGCTTTTTGGATTCTGCATCTTTTTCCTGTTTCAATGCTTCACGTTCGATTTTCAGCTGCATCATGCGGCGGTCGATCTCGTCCAGTTTTTCGGGCTTGCTTGCGATTTCGATACGTACACGCGCGGCCGCTTCGTCCATAAGGTCAATCGCCTTGTCCGGCAGAAAGCGATCGGTAATATAGCGGTCGGAAAGTTTTACCGCCGCGACTATCGCGGCATCAGCTATGCGTACCCCATGATGACCTTCGTACTTTTCTTTCAATCCGCGCAGGATTGATATTGTATCAATAGCTGTTGGTTCGTCCACATAAACCGGTTGAAATCGCCGCGCCAGCGCAGGATCTTTTTCGATATGTTCACGATATTCATCCAAAGTCGTCGCGCCAAGACAATGCAATTCGCCCCGCGCAAGCATAGGTTTCAACATATCTCCGGCACCCGCGCTTCCTTCCCCCTTGCCCGCGCCGACCATAGTGTGTAATTCATCAATAAACAATATTATGTTGCCACCCGCTTCCTTTACGGATTTAAGTACGGATTTCAAACGCTCTTCAAAATCGCCGCGATACTTGGCACCGGCAAGCAATGCGCCCATATCCAGCGACAAAAGACGTTTCTTTAACAGATTCTCTGGCACATCGCCCGCTATGATACGGTTGGCAAGCCCCTCGACAATCGCTGTCTTTCCCACGCCTGGGTTTCCGATAAGTACGGGATTGTTTTTAGTTCTGCGTGACAAAACCTGAACCGCGCGGCGGATTTCTTCATCACGCCCGATGACAGGATCCAGCTTTCCCTTTGCCGACAGGTCGGTAAAATCGGTGGTGTATTTTTTTAATACCTGATATTGTTCTTCTGCATGTGAACTGTCGGGTGCATTACCATCACGAAGCCTTTGAATTGCAGCCCCCACATTCTTTCCAATCAACAGGCCGTCGCGGCCAAGCCCACTGTCAATTATTGCCTCGAATATGCGCTCTAGCGTGACATAATTTTCTGTTGCCCGCTGCGCAAGTTGCTGTGCAGTTTCTAAAACATTTATTGCTTCGGGCGAAAAGCTAGAGGCATCGCTACCATGGCCTTTGCGACTATGGGTAACAGATGGCTCTTTGGCCAGAAGACGTTCGGTTTCGTTTTGCAGCCCCACCATATTTCCACCAGCAAATTCTATAAGCGACACTATGACACCCGACTGTTCTTGGATAAGTGCCAAAAGCAAATGAGCCCGTGCCACAGTCGGATTGCCACGTGCGGCGGCAAGCCCCGCCGCCGCAGTAATCACGGCCTGTGAATTCTGTGAAAATTTTTCAATATTAATCATATTGCCACCTTTTGAACTGATATAACCATCGTCTTGCTATAAATAATCCGCTGAACTGGAATTTCAACCCTTGATTATTTGAATTTTTGCCTGTAAAATCGCAGACAAAAGGAATTCCCAATGTTACCAAGCGTATATGCCCCGAAAGACTTCAAGCGACTGCATGCCGCCGGAAGCATCGTGGCACGATGCTTTGACTTCATAACCCCGCATATTAATGCTGGAATATCCACGGGCGACATAGACCGAATGGTCGCCGCTTTTCTGCGTGAAAATGGCGCGCGTTCTTCGTCGCTGGGATACAAAGGATATCCAAAGCATTGCTGTACCAGCATTAACGATGTAATTGTCCACGGAATCCCGCGCGACGACGAAAAACTGAAAAAAGGCGATATAGTAAACATAGACCTGACTGCGGAATACAAGGGATTTCATGCTGATTCATCACGAATGTTCATGATTGGAAATGTGGATTCACGGGCACAAGAACTTGTCCAGACCGCCCAAGATGCGATGAACTCCGCAATTGCAGTATGTGCGCCGGGCGTACCCCTTTCGGAAATCGGCCGCACTATCGAATCTGTTGTCAGACCACACGGATTTTCCGTATCACGTGATTTCGTCGGCCATGGCATCGGAAAAGTCATGCATGATGATCCACAGATTTATCATTTTTATGACAAGAAATGGGAAAAAGTAAAAATGGTTCCGGGATTGGTATTTACTATCGAACCCATGATAAACATGGGCGTTGCGGGCTGTAAAATCGATACAGACGGATGGACAGCGCGAACCGCCGACGGATGCCTTTCGGCACAATGGGAACATACAATTGGGATTACAGAAGACGGCGCGATTATTTTTACAGAATAAAAGCGGGGCTTAACCTGCCCATCCATGCTTTGCACAGATTGTATAGCCCCGTAAAATCAAAAAAAATGAATAACAAGAAATCGAAAGATTATCGGCATGGACACAGAGAAAGGGTTTTTGAAAAACTCGATTCCTGTTCCGATCCATTATCTGAAAATGAAGTTTTAGAAGCACTTTTGTTCTATGCTATTCCGCGTATCGATACAAAACCTGTGGCAAGGGAGCTTTTGAAAAAATTCGGCGGATTCTATGGCGTACTTACCGCATCATCGGAAAAGTTATTGGCTGTTCCCGGCATAGGTTCGAAAACAGCACGGCTTATCAAGCTTATACGTAATGCAAGTACAATGAAGTATGAAAATATGGCCGCAAATGTGCCGATATTCCATGAGTCTGAGAAATTTGAAAATTATTGCCGATTGGAATTTATGGGTAAAACGGAAGAAGAATTTCACATCATATATATGGATGCTGGATACCGGATGTTGGCAAAAGATATTCATTCGCGCGGAACATCTGATGAAACTGCCGCATATCCGATAAAAATGGCGAAACGTGCAATAGAGCTGAATGCAAAAGTTATGGCGATTATGCACAACCATCCTGGCGGCACGGGTCAATTTTCAGACGATGATATAAAAACAACGGCAGATTTGAAACGAAAACTGGACGCTTTGGAAATAGTTTTATACGACCATTATCTGGTTGCGGATGGCAAAATCTATTCCGCCAAAAATTCAAATCATTGGGAAACTGTAACCCGATTGGCAAACATGTGAATCGCGCCACGCGTAAGTGGGTATTCCAGATCCCATGTACAGCATCCCGAACGCAACAGAACGGGCGATCGTGGTAATTTGTGCTCATTACCAATCATAAATCCGCAATCATGACCCTATTTTCCCCTTGAAAAACACCCCAGCCCGTGATAACATGAACTCAGCTATAAGTAAAAGGCAAATTAGTGTTTGTATCTACATTGATTTTTCTGATCTGTGCGGCGCTGGCCGTGACTATTGCGCACTCCCCTGACGTAGCCTGTGGCTCACGGGGACAGTTCGGTACTTTTATTTTACGCTTTAACTTCAAGGATTTACGTAATGATAAAGAAAATATATGTGGATGCAGTCCACCCGGAGGAAACACGCGTAGTAGTGGCCGAAAATGGTCGCGTTTCTGATTTTGATGTAGAAACAACAACTAAACCTCAGATCAAGGGCAATATTTATCTGGCCAAAGTCATACGTATAGAACCGTCGTTGCAAGCCGCGTTCATAGATTATGGCAGTGGAAAAAACGGCTTTATGCCATTTTCCGAAATTCACCCGGATTATTATCAGATTACCGCAGAGCAAAAGAAAAAGTTGCTTGAACTGGCGCATGCCAACATAGTCGACTATGACGAAGATCCGTCCGATGATGCCGAAATCGCAGAATACGATGATAATGACGCGGGCGAAGACAATAAAGAATTCCTTAAACGTGCAAAAGAATTCAAAATCCAAGATGTCATAAAACCAAAGCAAATACTTCTTATCCAGGGGGTAAAGGAAGAACGCGGCCAGAAAGGTGCCAGCATGACAACTTACTTGTCCCTGGCCGGACGATTTGCCGTTCTTATGCCGAATTCCAGAAAACGCAATTCTTATGGCATATCCAAAAAGATTTCCGATCGGGTAGAGCGCGCCCGTCTGCGCGAAATTCTGCACGGGTTGAAAATTCCGCGTGGAATGACCGTCGTTCTGCGTACCGCCGCATTTGGTGCCGACGGCAAGGATATTGCAAAAGATTATGAATACCTTACCAACCTTTGGAATGAAATCCGGGAAAATACTTTAAAATCGGTCGCCCCATCAACCATTCATACCGAAGATTCCCTGCTTCGCCGCGTTGTACGCGATTTCCTTTCTGAACCAACCGACATTCTTACCATCCAGGGCGACGAAGCATACGCTCAATCGGTCGAATTCTATCAACAGATGCATGGTCGCGCACCGAAGAAAGCAATAATAAAATACGATGATGTCGCAGTTCCGCTATTGGTTCGCGCGGGGCTGGAACAACAACTAGAAGGATTGCACGGACCCGTGGTTCAGTTGCCGTCCGGCGGATCGCTTGTTATCAATTCTACCGAAGCTATGGTTACAATAGATGTCAATTCATCCCGTGCCATCAAAGAAAAAGACATTGAAGCGACCGCACTTAACACCAATCTGGAAGCAGCCGAAGAAATCGCGCTGCAATTGCGCCTTCGCGATTTGGCCGGCATTATCGCGATAGACTTTATAGATATGGAAGAAGAACGCAATAACCGAAAGCTTGAAACAAAAGTGCGTGAAGTAATGAAGCGCGACCGGGCGCGCACACAAGTTTCCAAAATCAACAGTTTTGGTGTCTTGATGATGTCGCGGCAACGCTTGCGTTCATCATTTATAGAATCCAGCTATGTCCAATGCCCGCATTGCTTGGGCGCGGGCGTGGTGCCGTCGATACAGACAGCCGCAATTATCATGTTCCGGCATTTACAAGAAAAGCTTTTGGCAAAGTCGGCCCAGAAAATCATAATGACTGTGCCAAGCGATGTAGCCGTTTATCTTTTGAATGCGAAACGCCCGGATTTGACGGCGATGGAAGAAAAATTCAATACGGAAATCGTCATTATCGGCGACGACAGCATGCTGAATATCGAACAATATTCTATACAACGCGTTGCACCAGAAGCGGCGAAAACCGACGAATTATTAAACGCGTATACACCATCCACTGATGTGAAGAAGAAAAACGCCGTACATGCCGAAGCGCGCAAGGCGGCACAGAACGCGCCATCGCGGCGGCGGCGACAAAACAGCAGCAAAGGCAAGAATAGCAACAGTAAAAGCAAGCAAGACGCAAAAAAGAAAACCTTGCTACAAAAACTGCTGGGATAACAATATCATCAGACCAGATGAAAAAGTTTCTTGCAATTTTATACGCGCTTTGCGCTTTGCACTTTGCATTCTGCAAAAGCGAAGCACATGCAAATATGCGCATGATCCAGGATACAGAAATCGAAGTCGTTATCCACGAACTGATCGAACCATTAACCAGGGCAGCGGACATCCCCGAAAACAGATTACAAATCCGCATCATAAGTAATGATGATTTTAATGCATTTGTTACAGGCGGAGAGGATATTTATATTTACACAGGCCTGATTACACGGATTGAAGAGCCATCGGCTTTCCAGGCCGTCATAGCACACGAATTGGGTCACATGATCGGCGGGCATATCGTCCAAATGTCCGCAAAGATACGTGCCGAACTGATACGATCGCTTATCATCCAATCGCTTGGCGTGGGCCTTATGGTTGCGGGCGGAAATCCACAGATGGGCATGGGTATAGTAGCCGGTGCTGGCGGAATCGCAAACTCTTCGCTAATGGCATTTTCCCGGGACGAGGAACGCATTGCCGACAGCCTTGGCATAGATTTGATGATAAAAGCAGATTTGGATCCAAACGGATTTGCCACCATAATGAAGCAGATGCAAGACATGGTGGGTGCCGCAGAAGCACGCGCTAATCCATATAATCTTAGACACCCGTTTACCAGCGAACGATTAAAAAATGTAAGAGATAGACTGAAAGAATGCGAAAACTGCAAAGCGCGCAAGGCAGACAAGACGCAGATTGAAAGATATAATCTGATCCGCGCAAAGCTGATCGGATATTTGTCACCGATGGACAGGGTAAGAACAATATATCCACCCAAAGACAAATCAAATGCCGCAATTTATGCCCGTGCAATTTCAGCCATGCGCGCGGGCGATGTCGGTGCGGCCAAAACAGGAACCCTTACCCTGATTTCGCGCGCGCCGGAAAACCCCTTTTTCTATGAACTTTTGGGCGATATAGAATATCGGTCTGGGCATTATGACGACAGTGTGAAAGCCTATGAAAAATCAATTGGGCTGAAAAGCGCGCCACAGATTCAGACCGCGCTGGCACTGGTATTGGCCGAACGCAATAAGCAGGGTGATGCCGATCGCGCGGTAGAAATGGCAAAGCGCGCACTGTTGGTACAGCCGACACCACTGGCCTATTGGGTTTTGTCCAAAGCGGAAAGACTTCGCGGAAATTCCGGCATCGCCGATTGGGCTATGGCGGAACATTATTCCATGATTAAAGAAAAATCAAAAACACGCGAACACGCGAAACGCGCCCGTTCTGTATTACCAAAAAACTCGCCCGAATACATAAAAGCGGGCGAGTTGTTATAGTGGTGTGCGCGGGGCGCACGATGCTTTATTGTACAGTGGATTTCAGCTGAATGAATAGTGAATAATGAATAATGTATGTATCGTGCGCTATGCGCACGATGTCTTATTGAACAATGGATGCCTGCCGCCGCAGGCATGACGATGGTGTTGTGCTTTGCGCGACGCATTAATTATTCATTATTCATTCAAAAAATCAGCAATTATTGTCTTTTTCTTCCCAACTTTGGCAAAGGAATCTGGACATGCGGCATGCGGGCTTTTGCTTCTTCCAGCCAGCGTTTCATTCGGTTACGCAGCCAATTTTCATATATAACGAACAATCCCCCGGCACCAATAAGCGGCATTACGAAATATATTATTCTATACACCAGCAATGCACCGAATAAATTCGCCGGATTATCCACCCCCGGCATGGCAAGCATGACTATGCTTTCAAAAACGCCTATGCCGCCCGGAACCTGACTGAATACGCCCGCTGTCTGGGCTATGACGAATATCCCTATGAAAACAGTAAACGGCACGTCTGAAAAATGCGAAATACAGAAATACAAAACCAATCCGGCAAGCAGGCTGTCAAGCATGCCAAGTGCCGTTTGCGCCACCGCCATTCCTGTCCGTGGAATCTTGAAATCCAGTTCACCGACATTTACTTTCTTGTTTCTGAACAGTGCGGTCATGGCAAAATATGCCCCCAGACTGGCAACGCAAAATATGAACAACCCGTGCATTCCGATATTAAAGCCAAGCGATTCATTAAACAAAGAATGGGGCATCATAAAATACCCCGCAACCACAATCGCCGTCGCACCCATAAAATACGTAAATCCGATAAAAGTCATCATTTTCACTATATCGCCCATACGTATGCGCCAACGGGTATAAAGTCTGTATCGTATCGTGCCGCCGGATATTACGGCATGTCCGGCATTGTTGCTTATCGCAAATCCTATGATTCCGGCCAGCATCCATTTCCACCAGACGATCTTGTGCTTTTGACCAATATATCTTAACGCAAGATAATCGTAACAAGACAGCGCGATATATCCGGCAAACGCCGCAAGTGACGCATAAATCAGATTTTTAAAAGGAATGTTCAAAAGCGAATGAGCAATATCGACAAAAGAATATTTTCTTAGCTGCCAATACAGCATTCCGGCGGCTATCACAAAAAATAAAACCCCCGCCCATGATATAAATTTTTTTATAATTCGTTTCGATTTGGCTGACATGTTCTTCCTTCATTTATCATGGGGCATGCTAGCAAGCAAACAAAACGAAATCAATATTAAATTGGGTAATTGGTAATTTACCCGACTTTTACAACCCACAACCGCGGGCAACAACGTAAAAGGGGCGGAACAGAAATCCAGCAATTTCTGATTGCATGAATTTTCTGGATAGAATGATTATATAAAGGCATAAGGCGATATTCGCCCTATGCCCCATGCATATCAACAAAGACTATGTGCATATTGGCGGCTATTAATATTATAAAGTCGCCAGGCATCTGCTTCCAATAATCTGATGTACTTATCATCAATCCGTTTTGGTTCGACCTTTGCATCATCCAATTTATCTATATATACACCGCATTGTTCACCCAGTTTTGACCAGTTTTTAACATTATGGGGTTTCGTTAAATAGCTGACAAAACTTCTCAGTGTTCGTGCGGCCTTCGCAGCTTCCAGCTCTTCCGAAGTTAACCGCTCTTGATCTATGTAATATTGTGTCATCGGATCATGCAATTCGTAATCCACATTGTTATTGTACATATTATTTCCTTTTGGTTAAACACGGGGCATTATAAACAACAAATATTATTTTGTCAAATATTTAATGATTGCAAATTTAAAGCATAGAATTATAATTACCGGAAACAAAAGGAACAACTATGCCCATACGCCCCTCACTTCGCAAACCAGATCAGATGCGACCCGTATCGATTGAAATCAATATCAACAAATGGGCCGAAGGATCGGCCATGATAAAAGTTGGCGGAACCCATGTAATTTGCAACGCATCCGTTGAAATGAACCAACCCCTTTGGAAACGTCAACAGAATAAAACCGGCGGCTGGGTCAGCGCGGAATATTCCATGCTGCCACGTGCGAACGAAATCCGAAAATCACGTGAAGCAATGATAAAAGATCATCGCAGTGCAGAAATTACCCGGCTTATCGGACGCGCACTTCGATCTGTGATAGATATGGAAAAATTGGGAAAACACACCTTAACAATCGACTGTGATGTTATCCAGGCCGATGGCGGAACCCGTTGTGCCGCAATTACGGGTGGATTCGTGGCATTAAAGCTGGCGATGAAAAAGCTTCTCGAATCGGGTCGGATTAACGAAGATCCGGTATCCGATTTCATAGCCGCGACCAGCGTTGGATATTGGAATAACGAATTGATTCTGGATCTGGAATTTGAAGAAGATCATACGGCGGATCTGGATGCTAACTTTGTCGTTGCGGGAAGCGGAAAATTCATCGAAATCCAGGTAACAGGCGAAGCCCGTCCGTTTAATCCGACCCAACTGACCGACATGATGGCACTTGCTGCAAAAGGCTGTGACAAGCTGATAGAATTGCAGAAACAAGTATTGGAAATGTAATAATAAGCGCCTTACGCAAGTCAATTAATTCGTGGATAGAATTATAACCTGAACGGCTCTTTTAAAGAAGACGATGGTGTCGCGCTTTGCGCGACGAATTCATTATTCATTATTCATTCAAAAAACAGAAAATATGACAGTGGTGTGCGCACAACGCACGATACAAATTTGCATCCACAACAACACATGTAATCGGCTACAATATTTAACACTAAATGTCAAACCCAATGTTTTTTGACTTTATTCCGGATTATATGTACGATTCGTATGTCCTGTGTTGCCAAAAATGGGCGCAGGATCAAAATAAACTTCGTAAAGTGTAAAAAGTAAGGCACGTGACGAATATTATCATACAACTCGCGCTTCACAGAATCATGCTTTACGTAAAAAAGGAGAAACCTTATGAAAAAAATGTTAACCTCTGCGGTTGTGCTTGCTGTTTTCAGTACCCCAACCATTGCCGCAAATCTGGAAAATCCGTTGTATATGCCAACATCCGGGGAACTTTATTCCAAAACCAGCGCAGGCATAATGTATATCAAAACCGATGGCAATCTGGCCAGACAGGCAAAAGATTATGTCGGTGCGATAGAATTTCCGGTCTGGCGCATACATGAAGACATCGGCGTTGGAATCACGGATTGGCTGACTCTGCGCGGTTCTTTTACATACACCCATAACGGAGACATAGAACGTCAAGGATTAAGCAACGGCCGCATTGGGCTGAATTTCCGCGCGTCGGAATTTCTTCCAACAGACGGGTGGGTCTGGGATATATATGCCGATGCCCAGATGGGTGGCCTTTCAAAAATGAATGCTGATTTGGTCGCATCCAAAAATCCCGGAATATATCCGCTGTCATTCAATTATGATAACTATTCCAACGGTCGCTGGGGTGCATGGTTGGGAACCCAGGTTGGTAAAACATGGGGCAAATTTACCGGTGCCGCATTCGTAGAGGCTATGCATACATTTGGAAACAGCAACAACAAAATCACAGTCACGCCCAGCGGAAAAGATATGGTTGAATTCTTGGTTGATGAAACTATGCATCCCATACCACTTATTGGTGAAGCATTCGCCAGTGGTCTGCCGGATTCATTTAAAGTAGAAACCAAATCTACCTGGGAATACAACATAGGTTTAAGGGGATTGTATGAAATCGACAGCAAATGGTCGGTCGGGGGTGCCTTTACCTATAAGAATCGTGCGGCAAACAAAGTCGAAAAAGTAAAAGCCAAAGTAGATACCACAGCCGCTGATGCGACCCTGGAACTTCTAAAGCCTGGGCTCCCGCTTGATGTCCAATATGCAATCGAAAATGGACTTCTAAGTGGCCAAACAATTACCGAAAAGGTCATGAGCGATTTCCTGGGAAGCATGTACGACGGCATTGAAGAGTATATCTTTACCCTTTCTGTCGCGCATCAACTGAATGAAATCATCCAGGTCGCGGTATACGGCGAATACACGTTTGACGATGCCATGATAAAGTCTCAAAACGGCACCGACATCAAATGGGAAACCGGTGTCCGCCTGAACGTACGGTTTTAATGCGTTCTATTCCTGCCCCGCTATGCGGGGCGGGTCTGAAATCCCATAATATTCGATTGCATGGGTTTTCACAGTGGGATAATACAAACTTCCAAAAAAGTCCTTTCGGGCTTTTTTTTATCCCTTTTTTATGATATAATATTACCAACGAGGACACGGGAGAGGATGAAAAAATCCAGAATCTTGGCTATTTTTAGCATGGTTTGCGTCGGCGGAACAATTTCCGCCCGTGACGCTTTTCCTGCATACTTCATGCAACCCCAACAGGGTCAACAAATGATGATGGCACCAGTTTCCGGACAAATGCACCCCGGAACATTCCCGGTACAGCCTGTAATGCATAGTGGTCGTCAATTTATTCCACCCGGAACTGTTTCGCAAATGTCTACTGCGGCAAATCCCACGCGCGTAACCGGAATCCTGCCACAGGTCGGTTCCAATTCTGCCACCGGTGCGGCCGGTCGCCGGTATTATTACCCCGGAACTTATGACCGCCTGTCTGACAGCGGACTGTACCTTGGGCTTTCCCTTGCATACACTGGCTCTATCATGGGCGGATTAAGCGCAAGCTATGCAAACGAAGCAAATGCCTGGATTGTCCCGGGTGCATTTCAAGAGGCCAAATACAGACACGACACAGTCCTTCCATTGCAACTTTCTGTCGGTGCCGCGCTTAACAGCGATGTACGCGTCGACTTTGCATATCTGCGGTACAGCGGAATTTCTTATCCGACATCTGTACAAACTTCTGACGGCGGTGGCGGATTCTTTGATGTCCAGGCGACCGGCGGCGCGGTTTCAAGCAGTGCCACCATGATTAACCTGTATTACAACCTGGATTCCTATACCGGTTATCTTGCGGGCGGTGCCCTGCGCCCCTATGTCGGTGTCGGTATCGGTATAAGCACCAACACCATCGCTGACTATCTTATCTATGACAACGAATTTTATGGCGAAGTCGATGAAGGGCTTTACGTTCCGCCGGGAACCCTTACCGCTATATCTGATATTTTTGCATACCATGCCGGCGGTACTACCGAAAGTCTGGCCTATATGCTGGAACTTGGTATGACCACAGAAATGGACGGCGGCATCAAGATTGACTTTTTCGTACGATATGCCAGCCTGGGAAAGGTTCAGTCATCGGGAAGCATAGTCATATCACAGACTGAATGGCTTGCAACCCCCAGCGGATTACCGATTGGCGTGCCCGGATCCGAAGAACCCGCCCCATACGACAGTGTATTCCATTACACGAACTATTACGAAACCGGAAAATTATCAACAATCGACCTGGGGGTAAGAATGAGGTTACAGTTCTAAACCTGTCATTGCGAGAGAGCATAGCGAACGAAGCAATCTCGTCAAGCAAGAAAACAAAAGTGAAAACATACTACGTATACATTCTGTTTAATAAACCTGATGGAACACTGTATATCGGAATAACTAATGATTTATATCGCAGAATAGGAGAACACAAACGACATCTGATAAAGGGATTTACCCTGAAATATAATATAGATAAACTTGGATACTACGAAACCTTTTCAGAAGTCACATGCGCTATAAAAAGAGAAAAACAACTTAAAGCTGGTTCAAGGAAAAAGAAAATAGAGCTGATAACAAAAGCTAATCCTTATTGGAAAGATTTGTTTGAAAGCTTATGGGTATAAACGTCATTGCGAGCGTTCGTAGAATGCGAAGCAATCTAGTCAAACAAAGAGTGTCATTGCGAGCGTTCGCAGAATGCGAAGCAATCTAGTCAAATCGGGAAAATATAAAACCCAGTACCGAGAAAGATTGCTTCGAGCTTCGCTCTCGCAATGACACAAAAGACAGTTTAAAAAAAGCTTATGGGTGTAAACGTCATTGCGAGCGTTCGCAGAATGCGAAGCAATCTAGTCAAACAAAGAGTGTCATTGCGAGTGTTCGTAGAATGTGAAGCAATCTCGAAAAACCGGGAAAATATAAAACCCAGTACCGAGAAAGATTGCTTCGAGCTTCGCTCTCGCAATGACACACTCGCAATGACACAAAAGACAGTTTAAAAAAATGAAAAAGACATTATTCATTATTCATTATTCATTATTCATTGCTTTAACAGCATCATCCCCGCATGCCGCGGTTCGTATTACCAGCGGAACACAGCAATCGAATCCACGCGCATATTATGCCGAAGGATACAACCAGATTACCCAGATGCAGGCCGAAGCCGCATATTATGCATCCCCCGAAGGAATCGAAGCAGAAATCGCCGCCCTGCCCGTACGTGTTGTGGATCCGGATGTCGCGCGCGCCATAGTCATGGGTTATCGCACGCCGGGTGCTGTCGCGCCGGGAAATATGCCCGTCGCCATCGAAGCACTTCAAAGATGCGCCGCTATTAATCCCCAGGGAAAATTCGCATGGACAGCACCAAATGCCGGATTACGCATTGGTGACAATACCCCCAGATGCGTAGCGGAAGTCGGGATGTGGCTGCAACATGGCAATAATGACATACTGCTGGCACATGCATTTGTTGCCGCCGGTGACAGCGTCGATTGTAACATAAGCCATTTTCCTGAATCCGGATATACCATAGATGCCGGAAAGGTTACATTCCCAGCAGACAAAGCCCCCACAAAGGAAGATGTTAAAAAAATTATGGATCAAGAACAAAAGCAAAATGCCGGCCTGAAAACCGCCGCCGCCGCATTGGTTGGTGGTGCAGGCATGTTCTTTTTAAACCGAAGCAATCCGGGAACCGAAACCAAAGATAATCTGGGCGCGGCGGTAAAGGGCGCAATTGGTGCCGGTGGTGTAACATACGCATCGACCCAAATGGGGCACGTCGGGGGAAATACATTGATGGGTGCGGGCGTTAATGCCGTCGGTGGCGCATTTATGGGCAACATGTCTGGAATCGGAAAGTCAAAGCTGATGATACGGGATTGTGAAACGGAAGCTACAGACGATGCGGAAGCTGTCGGCGCGAAATCGAACCAGCAATGTCTATGGGGAACGATACTCTCGGCCGGTGAGAAGATATCAAAAAAATGTGACCAAAGTGACTGTCTGGCATATCTAACTCTCAGTAGAGATACTATTGTCACTTGTACAAGACAGGAATTTTCACATTCAAACTGTCCAGACAAATATATTTGTACCGCTATACGAGCGACAGGATGGAAAATAAAAAATCCTGATAAAGATCTCTCTACAGGGGGATGCGGAACCAAAGAAGATTGGACAGATTGGGAGTCATTGGCCAGTGCATTTACTAAGCCAGAGAATCGAAATAAAGGGTGTAAATTTTGGGATGAAAATAAACATATTAAACTTGATAGGGATGGTTGTAAAGGTGAGGGCGATGGCTATGAAACATACATACCGATAGATGATGGTTTTTTTGTAACCAGAGAAGAACCTGCTGTTTTGATTTTGCCTGATGATGCGACAAAGGGCTTAAAAGCCCCAGATGCAAGTACATGGTCAGAAAAAAAATCAGGATGGCTTAAAGGTACGATTGCATATCGTAGAGGTACTAAAATAAGAAGCCTGTTTGTAGCATCTGATGGAGTCAATAACTCAAGTTTCTCTCCATTATACGACAGTGCCGATGATGGACGCTTAGTCGATTTTCAAAACCAGGCACGGACAACCGCAACCGTAACCGGCGGTGTGGCGGGTGGTGCGCTTGGCGGGCTTTCGGCATACCACGGGGCACAGGACGAAATAGATGTGCGCTATGCTGCCGCCGAACGTGAATACAAAGATTCCCTGCAAAAGATATATTGTAAAACTGGCAACCGTTTTCTTAGTGGTTATAATGACATCGTAGTAATCCCAGCAATCGTAGAGTGAAACTTCCCTTAGCCGCTGTCATGCCTTTCGTTTTTGAATGAATAGTGAATAATGAATAATGTATGTATCGCACGATGCCTTATTGAACAGTGGATGCCTGCCGCCGCAGGCATGACGACTCTCTGACGAGAGCCGTTTAGATTGTAATTCTGTCCATGAAATTATTGATTTTTACAACCCATAACCGCAAGGGATGGTGCGGATAGAGGGACTTGAACCCCCATGGGTTTCCCCACTGGAACCTAAATCCAGCGCGTCTGCCAATTTCGCCATATCCGCACAACATACAATATTTTACCCAAATTTTTTAAATTTGCAAATTTTTTCCAATCAAAGAATATAATACTAATTAACGGTAACTATAATTCTGTCCATGAATTACCCAAAATACTTCTCTAATATCCCCCCGACCCCACAATCACATTTGTCAATTTATTTTATAGAAGCCCTTGAAATTTTGACAAAAGATGCTATAATTAATAGTGTGAGAAGCAGAGAAAGAGGTTAAAATATGGCAACAAGTTTCAGCAATTCAACACCACTGGCAAATTTTGCAGACCAGTATTACAAATGGCTACATGCGAATTCCATGCCCAGTGCACAGCAAGTGCGTCTGGAGGATATGGTTTCAAAAAATGAAGCATCAAAAACACAACTGCTGTGGTGGCGTTATCTTCGTTCTATGCAACCATGCCCAAACAGCGGTATTTGGGAAGATCATATAAACAAACCAACAGATGTTGGATATAAAGCACTTGGGTATAGTGGCGAAGATGGTGAAAATAAATTCGATCTTGCCGGACAACCAATTAATGTAAAGCTTAATGACAACGATTGGGAAAAACTTTACGTATACTTTCGTGACAATTTCCGCAAAATACACGCATCCAGAAGTTCTGTTCCGGGCAAAGACAAGCTGTTCGTATTGGATTGGATGGATAAATACTATAACAGTAGCGGCACAGACAAAACAAAACCATTTCAACCGATAAAACCAGAAGATATTTATAAAAAAGAAGCTCTTAATGCATTGATTAAGATCGGAAAATTCGTAGATGAAAGCGATAAAAATAAAAATGCATTCAATGTGGCGTTACGGAGCTCTTATGGTAATTTTAAAGTGGATGTACCCGATAGTTTTTACACAGATCTCCTTAATCCAGGAGAAGCTGGTACAGAATTTTTTGACAAGGCAGAAGATGCTTTGCAGATGCTGAGTCAGAATATTGATAATGCGGCGAATCCAACACCAAAAGAAATAGACTTAGCAACCATTAATGCTTTTCGAAATGGAAGAAAACCCGAACCAGTTGATGAAAAAGAAGATATAAAATATATTAAAGAGAACTGGTCGGTCTTGATGTCTGAACTTTACGAAAAAGACCAGCGCGTCGGCGCTTTTGACAACAGTGAACCAGATTTAAAAGCAGCCATAGCAGCCGCCAAAGACAATATAGATTATAAAGGCGACAAATTTAACCAGATTGTCGCAAAAAGTGATGATAAAAGGGGGATTCGCGAACACATCGACAAGGCATGGAATGACTATCGCGAAGGGACGTGGGATAAATTTGGAAATCGGCATCATCGCCATTCTTATAGTAACCCCGCTGCAAAAGCCGTTGTGGACGGGATTTATAAACTGGAAATAAAACCGCAAGATGGTCTGGGTAAAATAGTCGAAAAGCAAGAGGACATTTGGAATTATGTAGAAGCCAATTCAAGCGGATCAATACCAAACTGGAAATGGGGTAAAGAGCTTTTGGAAGAATTTTCAAAAGATCAAGGTTTAAAGAAATCTTTTGCAAGTGCGCTGAAAAACGGGCGGCAAATGCATCATTTGGTAGAGATTATAATAAAACGTGCAGCCACAGAAGACAAGTTGGAAGCGGCAAAAATTTTGCTGGAAGTTTTAAGCGTAATGCAATACGGTCCATTTACCAGCAATGTACGCGAAAAACTGTTCGGTGAAAAATCAAATTGGGGATTTTTTGGCGATATGCCATCGGCAAAAGGAACCCCGCTGGCATTTATGGGTCGCATAGTTGACCGTGTAGTAAAATTCGGCGCAAGAGCCACGTTCGAAGGATTAAACTATTTGTGGCGCACGTATCATAGAACCGGTTTAAAATTTGGAGAAAAAGAAAGTCATAACGAATTCTTGATGAAAATTGCGGATCGATACAACGAAATCAAGGGTAAAAATGAATCGCCAGAAGAACTTCAAAAGATAATTGATACTTGGGAACAAAAAGAGCCCGAATTAAAGATTAAAAAGGAAACCGCAGAACAGGAAATGAAAGCAGCTAGGGATGCATTTAAAAGTGACCAAGGGGACAAAAGTCCTACTTATTTTCAAAACAAAAAAAAGAATATTGATAAAAGAATAAGTAACCTGGAATCTGATAAAAGCAAAGCAGAAGCAGAAATCAAAAAACTAAAAGAAGAGAATCCGAATTTGTCCGATAATTATGACCTTAATGCGGCAAGAGCTGATCATAGAACAGCTGTGAATAACAAACGACAATTGGAAACAGAAAGACAACGGTTGGAACAGGAAAAACAACGGTTGGAACAGGAAAAACAACGGTTGGAAGCGGATAAATCATGGATGGGACAAAATTTGCTGGTTCGGGCAAGCCCAATGACAGTCAATATAGAACAGGCCGCGCAAGTACAAAAAGCTGAATGGGATAAACTGACTAAAAAGATAGAAGCGATAGATAATAATATAAAAACAAATTTTCAGTCAAAAACTGCGAAAGATGCCGAAATAAGTAAAAAAGAAAAAAAAGTTACACAAACCAAAACAATTAAGGATGTATTTGAAAGGCCTGATACTTTAAAATCTGAAATAGAAAATATAAAAAACAATGATCTCAAAAACATCGAGGCGGTTTTCGAATCTGATAGTTATAAAGAGTACGATAAAAAGCGTGAAGCCCATGAAAAAGCCGATTTCGATTTGAAATTCGCAAAGAATGAAATCGATGCTAGAAAGGAGATACTGAAAAATAAAGCGGAACCAGCAAAGAAAGAAAAGCTGAATATAGTCAGCGAACTTACTTATTATTGGGATTTTCTGCAATCGGGAATGTCTGATAGTCAGAATCCATTCCGTCACCAAAGTCGTATAAGAGCAGAATTCAAACAGGCATCGTCAGAAGTAGATGCCAAAGGCAAGCCGCTTAGCGAATTGGACTTACTACGTCAAAATTGGATGATAGGTCAAGGTTGGCAACAAGCCGCTTAATGCTTTTTTCTGAAAATTAATTAGTTTGCATACTGATTTTTAACGGCAACGAAGTTGCCGTCGACGGTGGTGTGCGCTTTGCGCGACGCATTAATTATTCATTATTCATTCAAAAAAACGAAAAGCATGACGGCTCTCTTACGAGAGCCGTTCAGGTTAAACTTGACTTGCACATATGGTTACACAACCATTCGCAGCGCGGGCAAAGCCTATCTATTAATACGACTTTGCGACAAATACAAACGACGGATCGGCATCGTCCAGACATCTGCGGCTGACTTTATACTTTTCCATCAAGATATCGAATTCTGGCACCAAAGTGGCGGTATAGGGCAATCGGAAAAACCCGATCTTGCCGTCGGCAAGGCCTTTTTCCATCGCTTTTAAATCCGCAACTTCATGAATCATCGTCTTGTTACGTACAGTTACCGCAGCCAACATGTCGGATTGGATTTGTTCCAACAAGACAGATGCACCAGATACCAATTCATCAACAGAAACGGTCTTTTGTGACGACTTTCCTATATCCCGGCGGGTAATGGTAACAACGCCACTTTCCATTTCACGCATACCGATTTCAACACGCAAAGGCACACCATGCTTTATCCATTTCCACATCTTATCCGCAGTGCGCATATCAGATGTATCGACCAGAACCCGCAAACCCACGGCAGAAAGCCGGGAACCAACCTTTGTTGCATATTCGTTCAAAGCGTCTGTATTTTCATCACGTATAATCGGAACAATTACAATCTGATGCGGCGCGATCATTGGCGGTAAAACCAAACCGTCATCATCACCATGCGTCATAATGACAGAACCAAGCATACGGCTTGTGGTTCCCCAACTGGTCGTATAAGCATATTCAAGTTTTCCATCCGACCCAAGGAATTTTATTCCGAATGACTTTGAAAAATGCTGACCCAAATCATGCGAAGTACCCACTTGCAATGCCTTTCCGTCCTGCATTATCTGTTCACGGGTATACGTATGGTCTGCACCCGCAAACCTTTCTTCTGGTGTTTTTTCCCCCGTTACAGAATCTATCGCAAGAACCTGGGACATATAATCATTATAGACTTTATGCATTCTTTTTGCATCGGCATCCGCTTCTTTGGCGGTCGCGAAGACATTGTGACCCTCCTGCCAAAAGAACTCGCGCGAGCGCAAGAATATACGAGGACGCATTTCCCACCTGAATACACTTGTCCATTGATTCAACTTCATGGGCAGATCACGATAGGATTGTATCCACCGCGACATGGCTTCGCCTATGATGGTTTCCGAAGTCGGACGCAGAACGTATGCTTCGGTTAATTTGGAATCCGGATCAGGCTGCAGCTTCCCATCAATAATTTTCAATCTATGATGGGTCACAACCGCACATTCTTTTGCAAAGCCTTCGACATGTTCAGCCTCTTTATTAAAATATTCAAGCGGTATCAACGTCGGAAATTGCACATTTTTGACACCTTCTGCCTTTATGCGCCTTTCCAGTTCATCACGCATAAGTTCCCATACAGCCCAACCGTACGGTTTTATTGTCATGCTACCCGCGGATGGAGAATTTTCGGCCAGATCTGCCGCGGTTATTACATTCTGATACCACTCGCTGAAATTTTCGGCGCGAGTGGGGGTAATTGCAGTTTTTGACATTTTATTTTTCCTTTAAAGGTATAAAGTCGATCGCCGTCATTTGCTTTATATAATAGTTAGAATTTCTAACGACTGAACTGTTATCGACTATTTATATTTCATATATTCACTATTTACAATTTTATACAGCATTTCTGCCAGTTGTTTTCTATCATGTATTCCCGCCAAAGGCGGCGGCGGTAACAAATGAATATCTACAATCATGCCACCAAGTGCCATGATATGGAATAACTGGCCGAACGCGCTGCGTTCCTTTACTTGTATTTCTTTTCCATCCATAATAACCGGCGTTTTTTTCGGATCAAAATATGCGTAATGCTGTGCCAGACAAATGTCGGAAAGCTTATTGCCACGCTTATCGCGAAAAAACATAGCAAAGGGCTGTATTGTAAATTGAGCCGCGTTTTTATCACCGATTAACTGGGGTTCCATCATAGTAAACAACGCCGATTTAAAAGGATAAACCTTTGAACCATTACTGCTTAACCCCTCAGGGAATATCACCATTGGCCAGGTCGCGCGTTCTGTAAATTCTTTTATCTTGCGCGTCATTTCAATCGCTTTTGCAGGATTTCGATCTATGAACTGCACGCCTGCCTTGCGCGCAAATATCCCAACCAGTGGCATTTTTGCTATTTCTGCCTTGCCGAAAAAATTCGCCATCAATGCCCCAGGAATGACCGAAAATTCGACAACCGAAATATGATTTCCAACCATCAGCAATGGACGCGCACTGGCCACCCGGCCTTTTATACGATAATGCAACCCGCAAATAATACCACCGACGCGCATGAACATACCGAACTGCCACACGCCAAGCCGTCCCCCAGGATTGACCAGCATAACGGGCAAGTTCAATACAGCCCAAAGCCAGAACAAAACGAAACGCACAGACGCGGAAATATAGCTGAAAATACTTGGCTTATTCTTCATTTTTATCTTCTTCTGGAATACGCTCTGCCGCTTCGGCATCTTCGGGCTTTAAAAAGAATTTCGCCAGCGCGGCCAGACCGGTTACCGGCGACAATAACACCTTTCCGAATACCTTCCACGCGCCGGGTTTAAGCCCCAGATCGTCAAACGCATTTTCGTCGCCCATAAAGTGTTTTTTATAAGCCTTTGACATATCTTTGGTCTGTATCATAACGAAAACCGAATAACTGGGGAAAGCGTCATTGGACAGCGAAACGCCATTTCCAAACTTTGCACCCAGACGCATATAACCCTTTAACACAGCACCCATCTGCGTATAGGCTTCTTTTTCGTTTACAAATTCTTTGGGAAGTATATTCATTTTCGTCATTTTTGGATCAACGTCTTCGCGCAATTTATCCAGATCTACCTTTGCCCGCAATGACAACGGTGCCAAATGGTTATAATAAAGATAAGATGTTGCCATAGCATATTGCAAAGGCTTTACGCCGAACCATGATGCCATCCCAAACAGTATGGATATTCTCTTTTTTGCTATATAATCGCCCAACCCCAGCCAAAGCATCCTTATGACCAGGCTATTGTCGCGATATTCCGGCGCGATACAAGCACGCGACATTTCTGCAATATTTCCACGAACCTTTTTTATTTTTGAAATGTCGAATTCTATCTCGCTGTAAAATCCGCCCATTTTTTCGGCACTCTCGCGGGTGATGATGCGATAAGTTCCGACAAGGCTGTCCCCATGGAACACGCCCATATAATCCGCATATTGATCATAATCGTCATATTCCTCGCAAAGCTCTTTTTGCTCTTCCGTGGGAACAGCACCTTCTTCTTCTACAAATACCCGATATCGCAATTGACGAGCCTTGCGTCGTTCTTCTTTATTTCTGGTCAGCCTGACCTCATAATCACGGACTTTAATAGCCATATTGAATCCTTTTATGATAAGAAATGATAGCACTGAAAAATTGCAAGTGCAAGTGTAAAGCGCGAAACGTAAGGCATGGGATCGCGCTATTTCAACCTGTCTGCAAGTAATGCTATCGCAACTGCATAGCTGTTGGAATTGTTCCATCTTTTTATGCGATAAAAATTGTCATAGACAAGATATGCCGTAATGCGATCCGCAGATGGCGTATCGGGCACATCAAACACGATTCCGGCCATTCTTGAACCCTTTGGAATCGGCGTGCCGTCGGGGTTCCTTACACCCATCGTGCCCCATTCATCCAAAGTTTTTTTACTTTTGCTATCGGCCAGCGACGCATTGAAATTTCCTGGAATCGAAACTGTACGCAATATTCTTTCGTTCTTGTTCCAACCCAGTTTATTCAAATAATTTCCTGCCGAATACATGGCATCGGAAACGCTGTTCATTATATCTATTTTGCCATCGCCATTTCCATCAACCCCGTATTGGACAAGCGTTGTCGGAATAAACTGGAAATGCCCCATCGCACCAGCCCAAGACCCACGCAAAGACTGTATCGATAACTTGTTCTTGTCGGCAATCTTCATCAAAGCAAACAGCTGGTCAGTAAAAAACTTTTCGCGCCGACCATCGTATATAAGCGTAAGAAATGCATCGGAAAGCTTATTCGTGGATCTGAACGTACCATAATTGGACTCCATCCCCCAAAATGCCAATATTATGTGCGGCGGCACGCCGTATTTCTTGTCTACACGACTTAACAAAGTTGGATATTTTTTACGGGTGGCTTTGCCCTGGGATATGCGGGTTTCGGTAACGGTTCGACGCAGATAATCTTCAATGGTTAATTTGAATTCTGGCTGATTCCTGTCCCTATTTACAATATCCGGAACAAACACGCTGTTTTGAATCACATCGTTTATTACGACGGGTGAAATTCTTTCGGCAACTGCCCTATCCTGAATCCGGTGCAGCATCGCATTCCAACGGCTGGCATCAAACTCGTCGGATTCTGCATGCACCACGCCAGAAATGAACAATAAAAAAGAGCAAAGGAAAAAACGACGGGCAATCATTTACTTCTTTTTCCCCGCCTTTCCAAGAACAGGTTTGTACTTTGAAAACAGCCAAACCCCCAACTTTACAACCAACAGTGCCGCGAACGCACCGCCGCCGATAAGCATGCCGTCTTCATACGGCGAAAACAGTGCACCGGCAAAACCTATGATTATAAGAATGTCGATAAGCGTTATATTATTCATTTTTTACTCCTTTTAGAACGCATATTTAAGCCCGATATGCAAAGCAAATGATTGCCATTTCGAATACAGCAAAGAATCTGAAATCTTTTGCGTATGCGCGGGAACATCTATCGGTGTCGGAAAACAACCAGCGGTTACATATGGGTCGCATTGTATGCCATCCATATCTGTATAGACATATTGGCCGGTTGCTTCATCATACAAGTATGTTGTATAGGGCGCGACATAAAGATTTCCGCCTATTTTGCCAACATAAAAGTAATTCGTATCCGCTTTCAAAGAAAACTGTAATCTGTCAGACAACTGATAAGTATATTCCATTTCCAACAGATACGAATATGCACCGGTACTGCCTTCGTCCGTAAAGCTTGGGCTTTGTTGCCAGTCGGTACGGTTCGGCCAGATACCTTCGGAATAATAATGTGGCATGCTGACTTGCAGATAAAAGCGCAATTTGTCGGCAAATGTCAATTGTTTTTCCACTTCCAGTCCAAGATATATACCGCTCCAAGTAGTATTATAAATATGGGTCACCCCGCCGACTTTGATTGCACCATCACCGCCGATGATAACGCAATCGCTTGGCCCAACCCCCCATGGAATATATCCCATACTCTCGTCATACGGACCGGTCCAAAGAGTACCGCCATTAAGTGCCGGCGAACCATCGGGATCGGTATAAACTATTGCGATATCTTCCGGGGAAAGACAGACCTGATACAAGTAATCTTCTGGCGTTACATTTATCGGAATATTATAGAAATTTCCCATACCGTCGCCGAACACGTATTCGCCCCTGTCCGTCATAAGTGGCAAATATATCCCGGGATTGGGATAAATATGGTTAGACATTTGCAAGTTGTGCTTGAATACTTCGTAACCAATACTGGGCGACAACTTCCATCCCGCGATATCCCAGACATTTTTTGCACCAAACCCAAGCCGCAGATAGTCTGTTTTTCCGTCCTGATCACCCATAGATATGGTAAATATTCCGATATATGGCACCCTTTCATCATACGGCAAAAGGTCATAGTCCATCGAAAGCCCGTCATTGGCCACACTTCCAAATCTGTATTCTCCGAACGCAAAAAGATTGTAATTGCGTATGGTAAAGTTATGATCCAGACGAAGTCCGATTTCATTGATTACCATGTCGTTCCATTTCAAAATGGAATTTACACCTGTATGAAATTCGAAATCTGCATATTTACGCGTATAGGTAAGGCTTGCCAGCCAATCCGGCTGTTGCAATACTCCGATGCCATTCGGGGTCATGGTTCCCATGGCAAAGGGCGAAAAGCTTCCAGGAATTTGACCCGGTTGGCCATATTGATCGGTTGCGGCGCGCGGAACTTGGAGTGTATGGCTTCGCTGGCTGATCACCGTATTTCCGCTGCTTGTTTGTACCGTCTGAGCAGGCCGATAACCCTGTTGATAGTAAAACGGAGTCCCCTCTTGCGCGACAGACGCGGCAAAAGGCACGAAAAGTCCCATAATCGCGGGGAAAAGTAACCTGAACTCTCTCATCATCCATTAAATTATATCATAAATAGGGGTTAAAAAAAAGCAGAGATTATAGCCATTTGTAACAATCAAGATGCACAGCGACAATAATCCAACATTTCCCATACATGGAACAAAATAAATTATAAATTTCACCTATGAACGCCCAGCCTTCAATACTTTTCTTATTTTCTCTTTTTGAATAGCATCTTCTTTATCTATTTCCATAAGATAAAGCACAACTTCGGATAATTTCATACAAAACCAATTGCGAAATTCTGAATCAAGATCAGCAGCACCTGTTTCATTATGTCCCACTTCATGAATAAGGGTATTTGCAATTGAAAGCTTTCCCTCTCCTAGTACTAAAATACCCAAAGATATCGGATTGCCGGAACAACCCAAAGTCGTTGGTATTTTAAAATCAACAGCCTTTATTTCGTATTTAAAGCCCATATACTCCATCAGTTCCCGCGCAAATTTCAACCCTTCTTTCTGTTCCTTGGTAAGCTGATCTTCGGGCACATCCTTGTGTTCCAGCAGTTTCTCCTTGGCAATACCCAGTGTAATCAAACGATCCCCGTCTTTACCCCTAAGATTAACCAGCATCTCATAAACCCTTGGCGGAACCGATACAACGGTGGCATTATGGTATGTGGCTTCTGCTATTGCTGTTTCATTCTTATCTTTAGACGAACGCACAACTGCCTTGTCCCCGAATTTATCACGAAAGCATTTTATCCATAAATCAGGATATTCCGGCACCAAGGCATCAGACTTGAATTCCAAAGGTTCTTCTGAATAACCTGCACAAAGAGCAGCCTGATGTAAATACTTGCTGATAAGCGAAATATCTTGGGTTGAACCCCAGAATTTTGCGATTTCATTTGAAAGCTCTTCCTGTTTTATCTGTCGCCTGTCCCTGTCTTTTATCACAAATTTTTTCAAGTTATATGAAAACTGCAAATCATAATTTTCAAACACAAGTTGTCCACGAACATAAAGAGCGTTGTCGTTAAAACTTAATAAATCTACATATTCCGTTTGATATTCTGGTTTTTCTTTCCGAAATACAAGAAACTTTTTTTCAAGTGTTTTGAATTCATTCCATATTTCTTCTTTTGGAAGTATGAATATAGTTTCGCTGATAGAATATTTATAAAAATATTTCTTAAACTCACTGCTTTCCCAATCTTTAAAATGTGTTCTGACCTTGAAAGCCAGAGCCTTTTTCTTTTTTTGGTTATCTTCGTACTCTTCTGTTTCAGGTATAGCGAACCATTCCTCTCCACTTGAACCATATCGGTTCTTCGCAGACTTGAAAATCATATCTTGTTGCATTGATAATGCGCTTGACGCGACAATTTTTAAACCTTCGCCGAATTTTCCAGCGGCGTTATCCACAGAATTATCTGTATCGCTTTTGTTGCTGCTTTTCATTTTAAGGCTGATCCAATCAAATCCCCGCCCATTATCACCAATCCTTATCGCCTTTATATCCTGATAAGATATTTTCCCGGTACTATAAAGATCCCGCCATTCTCCGTCACCACCAAGAAATTCTGCATAAATCTTGTCACCGCCGGAATCACCGCCTGGAAGATGATTTTGCACAACATCACGCATTATCTCGGCGGCACCCCAATATGCATTTTCTTCCACAACAAAAGAAGTGGATAGATGTTCTTCGTGATACGGCGGCTGAATATCTTTGGTAGTTTTAATTCCTGCTTTGACAAGACAATCATTGACTTCTGTATTGAACTTCACAATTTTCGGCAGCGGTTCTGATCCTTCTGGGATTTTCCACCCACTGTCGATACAGGCATCTTCCCCGAACTCTTTAATAAAAGCCTGTTGGATTATGGCTTTGTTTTGGTCGGTCAGACTATCGAGCCGTATAAAATCTTGTTGTGAATAATGCTTACCTTCGATTGCCATTTCGTTCGAACGTCTTAAAAAAATTCCGACAAAATCGACAGATAATTCGTCCGAACGCCATACATAATCGTTTATCTTTCTGATCCAATCGCTATTTATATAGTTGCGGTCGGTATTGATTTCTATATCGCTGAAGTTATAAGAAAGCGCGACTCTTCCTTCCTGGATAAAAAAACCTTTGTTGTAAAGTTTTCCGCCGCCATTATCCAAGACTTCAATATGTTTGTTTCGGAATACAACCCTTTTTTCTTCTTCAGAATTCAATTGCAGGACATTCGACTTTATATTCAGAATTTCGTACAAAAAATTTTTGGAAGGATTCATAAAAAAGGTTCTGCTTCCCCTGATAGACATGCTTTCTGATTCTTGGACATCAACACCGTACCAAGTTTTTTTCTTGCCTGCGATTTTATCAACTATATATGGAAACGCCACGGGGGTTCCCCTCCAATTCCTTGATTCACAGTACATATCCAGTCCTTCACGCAACGCCGCCAAAGCTATTAACTTTAAGCCTTCGCCATTTTCACCCACTGTGCTTTGATCATCTGCTTTCGTGGAATCAAGAACAAGCATTCTTTCATAAGGATAACCCGTTTCTCCATCATCGACAAATCTTACAGCTTTTATCTTGTCGCGATGGAATTTTGCCAAACCCACATTGACCCAATTTCCATCAATCAAACATTGGCACCAAACATTTCCCTTTGCATCCACATGATTTTGTATGCCATCCAATACTATTCGCCTTATACCCCATTGCTTTTTCTTGTAATCAATCGCCATATCAGAATTACGACGTTTTTTTGGCGACAGATCTTCAAACTCTTGATCCAATACGGCTGTATCGTAATCATTCTCTCCCCGTATGCTCATCATGAACATTTCTTTCAACACAGCTTTTGCATGGTTTTCAAGCTGGCTTATATTATCCTGCTTTGTTACCCTGGAAACAACCTTTGCAACCAGACGGTTTGATGCGGATTTGAATTTTTTGGCTATTGATCTGGATTCTTTTTTTTCCAACATCTTGTCTATTGCGATAATAAGCTGCCCCAGATTGCCAACCTGGTTTTTAAATACGGATTTTTGGCTTTCACGGGACTTTTTCGCCCTGGCAATTATAGAAGCCAAAGCAGAATCTATCTGTACGCGCAGGGTTTCCAGCTCGGAATACAGTTTTTCGTATCTTTTAATATTTTTAATATTACTGTTTTTCATAATGACATTATAATACATTAAAACACATTATTCCAGGGCTGCATATTTGTTTTTACAAAAAAATTTTTCACTTGCAAATTGCCGGAATATAGATAAAATTACAAGCTAATACAAAAAGGATTAAACCATGGCGGTTCCAAAAAAGAAAACCAGCAAAGCAAAAAGTGCTATGCGCCGCAATCACGATGCCCTGGCAATAATGGCATCCGGCAACTGTAAAAAATGCGGTGAAAAAAAACGTCCACATCATGTATGCGCGGCATGCGGGGCTTATGACGAAAAGCAAGTGATGGCGAAATAAAATATGCAGTTTGCATAAAACATGTCAGACACTAGAAAAATCATTGCAATCGATGCTATGGGGGGCGATAAAGCCCCCAAAGCCGTTTTTGGGGGATTGAACCAGTTCCTGTTCCAACATAGTGCCGACAATTCCGTATTTTTCCGCATATTCGGCGACGAAATACGATTAAGGAAGTTTTTATCTAAATATCCGCGCGTTGCCCGAAATTGCGAAGTCGTCCATTCCCCAAACGCAATAAAACCCACTGACAAAGTTTCCGAAGTGATCCGCCAGGCTCAAGATACAAGTATGTATATGGCCATAAAAGATGTCCGTGAAGGTCGGTCATGCGCCATAGTATCTGCCGGGAATACCGGTGTTTTGATGGCACTGTCAAAGCTGGCATTGAAAACGGTCGAGGGTATTTCCCGTCCCGCGATTACCACTATGTTGCCGGCGGGCGGCGGGGATCAGCGCGTAATAATGCTGGATCTGGGCGCAAATATAGAATGCAGTGCGGAATGTTTATTTGATTTTGCCCTTATGGGAAGCGTATATGCCGATAAAATCGGGAAAATGCCACGACCAAAGCTTGGGGTGCTTAATATAGGCGAAGAAGAAACCAAAGGCCTTGATACCCTGCAACGCCTGAACAAAGTATTGTCAGAAAACAAAGATAAATTACCGTACGAATACATAGGCTTTATCGAAGGAAACGACATCGGTACGGGAAACGTCCAGGTTGTCGTGACCGATGGCTGGACCGGCAATATCGTGCTGAAAACCGTAGAAGGCACCGCAAAACTTATAAAACGCGTTGTGGTCGACAGCTTTAAAAAATCACCACTGGCAATCGTATTGTCATTCTTGCTTGTGCATGTTTTCAAGCGTTTAAAAAGCAAAATCGATCCCAGGTCTTATGCCGGGGCGGTATTTCTGGGTCTTAATGGATTTTCCGTAAAGACCCACGGAAATTCAGACGCGCTTGCATTTTCAAACGCGATAAAATACGCCGCTGACCTGGCTGTCCAGGATTTTAATGAACAGATACTGGCTGGTGTGAAACAGCTGTCTGGGATAAAGAAAAAACTGAAAGAATAAATGCAAGTCCAACTTGCGACTAAACCTGAAGTCTGCAATCATAAACCAGCGATTTTACCATGTCCATTCCGGTAATACCTGTGTCGGAACTATAAGATACCCTTCGACTTTGCCACCCTGTACTGTAATAATGGTTTGTTGTATCGTTTGGCCATCGATCAACTTCCCTTCGGTATCATCGGTGGGAATAAGGGGAAGTCCATCAGTGCCAAGTGTTCCGATTGTTCCAATCAATCCAGCTGTATCCCAAATTGCTGGCGTATTGTGAAGATCCGTATAATCCCCAGTTTTTGAGACTGTTTGCAGGGTTATTTGGCCTGAAAACAGCTCTTGTCCTTCTTCTGGCACGATCTGTGCCTCTTGTTGTATCGCAAGGGTTGGTATATCAATAAGATGATCATAATTCCCCGTTCTTGATACTTGATGCAGAATCACATCACCAAAAATCGGGGTCGCTTCTTCAATCGCGCTTTGGGCTTCTATGCTCGTCATTAACATAGGCAATTCATTTAAATGCTCGTAATTCCCAGTTTTTGAAACCCTGTGCAACTGCAAATCGCCGGAAAGCAACTCTGGTTCGGACGGAACTTCCAAGGGTTCGTCATTATCTGTGTTCAATACTCCGGATGGACCAGTCGCTCCCCGAAGAGATTCCAGCCACTCTTCCATAGTTGTTTCCAATGTCACATTTGGGTCGAATTCTTGTGCAAGCTCGAATGCAGATTTACCATCAACACCTATAACCCCCTGAAGCGATTCAAGCCATTCTAATTCACCTTGCAAGCCGGTCGCGCCGGTCCAAACACCACTTTCTATAGCAAGCTCGAATGCAGATTTACCATCGACACCTATGACTCCCTGAAGTGACGTAAGCCATTCCAATTCACCCTGTGGACCGGTCGCGCCAGTCCAAACGCCACTTTCTATGGCAAGCTGGAATGCGGATGCTCCGGCCGGCCCCTGGAACTGGATTCCATTGCCATCGATTGGAAATCCTGCACCATCCCAGACATAAAGCAACCCATCACCACGGACAAAGTACGCCCTTCCCGCATCAGTGGATGTAAGGTTATTGGGCAAACCGCCATATGTATCGACAGAACCGGAAATTTCTATACCCGCGCCATCATCCCCCTTCACTCCCTGGGGACCTATTTCACCCTTTATGGAATCAAGCCAATTTTCAATACTGCCCCATATATCATCACCAACTTCTTCGACAGCCAACTCATACGCCGACAGACCAGTAGCGCCCGTGAACCCCTGAGGTCCCCGTACAGAATCAACAAAGTCCTGATCTTGCGACAGATAATCCGCAACTTCGCCCGCAGTAGCACCGGTCGCACCAGTCACGCCGGTTTCACCTCTCAGAGACTGCAGCCATTCTATCTCTGTCATACCAAAGGTATCGTCATACTGTTGAGCAAATTCAAATGCCGACAGACCGGTCGCACCAGTCACACCAGTTTCACCTCTCAGAGAGTTAAGCCAGCTGTTGACACCACCCCACATATCGTAACCGGCTTCTTCGATAGCAAGCTCGAACGCAGATATGCCCGTAGCACCGGCAACCCCCTGATGTCCTCGCACAGAATCAACAAATCCAGAATCGTATTTAAGCACCTCGGCAACTTCTCCCGCAGTTGCGCCGGTTGCACCAGTCTCACCCTGCAAACCAATCGCTCCTTGGACACCGGTTTCACCCCTCAAAGAATTAAGCCAATTGTTGACACCACCCCACATATCGTGACCGGCTTCTTCGATAGCAAGCTCGAACGCAGATATACCCGCAGCACCAGCAACCCCCTGATGCCCCCTTGCGGATTCTATAAATTCACTATCTTCTTTAAGCACTTCGGCAACCTGTCCCGCAGTCGCACCGGTTACACCGGTAACACCGGTTGCGCCCGTTACACCCTGTGTTCCCTGATGTCCCCTTGCAGATTCTATAAATTCACTATCTTCTTTAAGCACTTCGGCAACCTGTCCCGCAGTCGCACCGGTCGCACCGGTCGCACCGGTAACACCAGTTGCGCCCGTTACACCCTGTGTTCCCTGATGTCCCCTTGCAGATTCTATAAATTCACTATCTTCTTTAAGCACTTCGGCAACCTGTCCCGCAGTCGCACCGGTGGCACCAGTAGCACCGGTAGCACCTTTCAAGGAATCAAGCCAATTGTTGACCCCACCCCATATATCGTAACCGGCCTCTTCTATAGCCAAATTAAACGCTGATGTACCGGTAGCACCCTGATGCCCCCTTGCGGATTCTATAAATTCACTATCTTCTTTAAGCACTTCGGCAACCTGTCCCGCAGTCGCACCGGTCGCACCGATCGCACCCTGATGCCCCCTTGCGGATTCTATAAATTCACTATCTTCTTTAAGCACTTCGGCAACCTGTCCCGCAGTCGCACCGGTCGCACCGGTCACACCCTGATATCCTCTCGCAGACTCCATAAATTCGCTATCTTCTTTAAGCACTTCGGCAACCTGTCCCGCAGTCGCACCGGTAGCACCGGTAGCACCAATTTCACCCTGATATCCCCTCGCAGATTCTAGGAATTCGCTATCTTCTTTAAGCACTTCGGCAACCTGTCCCGCAGTCGCACCGGTGGCACCGGTAGCACCAGTTTCACCCTGATATCCCCTCGCAGATTCTAGGAATTCGCTATCTTCTTTAAGCACTTCGGCAACCTGCCACGCGGCGGCACCAGTCGGGCCGGTCGGGCCGGCCACACCGACATCTCCTCTTAAAAATTCGGACCATTCGCTGAATGTCATATTGGGAAGATTCATATATTCCCTTGCAACTTCAAGCGCGGATTTACCATCACCACCAAGTATGCCATCCTGTCCCTGCGCGCCGGTCGGACCGGTTGGTCCCTTTACAGCGTCAACAAACAATGGATCTACGACAAGTAGTTCTGCTATCTCTTCCGCACTAGCACCGGTCGCACCGGCTGCACCGGTCACACCCTGATATCCTCTCGCAGATTCTAGGAATTCGCTATCGACTTTAAGTATATCCGCAACCTGCCAAGCTTCGGCACCAGTCACACCTTGGGCACCCTGATCTCCTTTGGGACCTCTTACAGACTCTATAAAATTCGGATTGTTTATAAGGGTACTCGCAACCTGATATTCATCAGTACCCGTTGCACCAGTAGCACCAGTCGAACCTTTTAATGACTCTACCCATTGCGATTCTGTCATACCTGCGGCAATCCCCTGTTGTTGAGCAAGTTCAAACGCAGACATTCCGGTCGCACCTTTCAGAGATGCAATCCATTCAATTTCACTTCCCGAATATCCCTGTGCCTGAGCCATGGCATACGCGGATATACCGGCACCTATTTCTCCTCGCTCGCCTTGGGGTCCTGTCAAGCCTGGTGCACCCTGGACTCCTGTTTCACCTGTCGCACCTGTTGCACCTGTTGCACCTGTACCCTGGACACCTTGTTCTCCCTGCGCACCCTGGGTTCCTGTCGCACCCTGTGCGCCGGTTACACCTATACCTTGGGCTCCCTGCGCTCCTGTCGCACCCTGAGAACCCGCCGCACCCTGGGCTCCTTGGGCTCCTTGCGCACCCTGAGAACCCGCTGCACCCTGGGCACCAGCCTGACCTTGAGCCCCCATAATACCTTGGGGACCCGCTGAACCCGCCGGACCGGCCGGACCTGCTGAACCTTGGGGGCCTATATTACCCTGGGAACCCGCCGGGCCAGCGGGACCCGCTGAACCCGCCGAACCTGCCGGACCCGCCGGACCTGCTGGGCCTGCTGGGCCTTGAGGCCCTATATTACCCTGGGGGCCCGCCGAACCCGCCGGACCAGCGGGACCTGCTGGGCCTTGGGCACCGCCACCACCGCTACCACTACCAGCCGAACCTTGCGGGCCTTGGGCACCTTGCAGTCCCGCAGATCCTGGTGCACCCTGTGGTCCTTTTAACCATTCCAAAAATTGAATCTCAGTTGCATTTTCCGGGAGTCCGACCAGAACATTGGATCTGGATAACGCAACCTGATATGCTGAAAGACCGACCAATCCTGTCGCACCCTGTACGCCGGTAGCACCCTGGGCACCGACTGCCCCAGTCGCACCAGTCACACCTTGGAAACCCTGGAAACCCTGGGTTCCAACCGTACCATCGGTACCGGCAGCACCTTGTGCACCTGTCGCACCGGTTTCACCTTGATGACCCTGGGGGCCTGTCGCGCCATCTTCGCCAGACTGAAAGTCATCAAGCAATTCATGAATTTCTTCTTTGTTATAAACTTCATGCTGAAAATACACATCTGAAATATTTGCCTTACCATCCAACTCGATTTCCAAATCATCAACACGGGCTTCGACGGCATCAACATCTCTGCGCTTTGCATAATCTGATAAGTCCACATCAGGACAGTTCACACAACTGCCCGAACTGGTAAGCGAACCACTAGTGGCGCCTTTTGGCATTGCGGGAACACGAGAAACGCTTCCACTGGAAGTAGAAGCACCGACAGATTTCAAAGCGGAAGAACCAATAGAACCCACAGACTGTGTGGCACTTGTACTGGAAGATATACCAGCAGAAGATGTGCGCACGGTCGAAGCCGCCTGTGCAACCATCGGACACAAAGCAAGAATCACAAGGTATGAAACGCTCGATTTTTTCACTAAAAAACTCTCCGTTCCAGCCATGTTAATAAATTTGCTTTAACTGCGTCAAGACAAAAACAAAGCAAGCATTATAAATAAATTTTATTTTCTTTTTGATATTTCCATTGCTTATTTTTTGCCAGTATGTATAATCGCTGGGCTAAAAAAGGACAAATTATGGGAAACAGATTGATCGGCTATGGCAGCTATCTGCCAGAAAAAATCTTTACAAATGCCGATTTTGAAAAAATTCTGGATACTACCGATGAATGGATCGTTACCCGCACCGGTATGAAAGTCCGACACTTTGCGCATAAAGATGAAACAGTAGTTGATATGGCGGCCATCGCTGCAAAACGCGCCATAGAAAATGCCAAAATCTCGGCCGACGATATAGATATGATAATCGTCGCATCAATCAGTACCGAATTGGATTTTCCCAGCATAGCAACCCAGGTTCAAGCCAGACTTGGCATGACAAAGAACCAACCAGCGTTTGATGTCCGTGCTGCATGCACGGGATACATATATGCCATGCACTGTGCCCGTGCTTTTTTTGCAACTGCGATACACCGTCGCATACTTATCATCGGCGCAGAGAAAATGAGCAACGTTATCGATTGGACAGACAGGTCAACCGCCGTTCTTTTCGGTGACGGAGCCGGGGCTTTGATATTCGAACATTCAACCAGTTCTAACACAGGAATCATAGATACCGCTGTTTTTGCAGATGGTACCGGTTTTGACATGCTGCACGGAACAACCGACCGCAAAATCACAATGAATGGACCGGAAACATATAAAAAAGCCGTGACCCTTATGCCAGAAGCCGCACTGCATATAACCAGACTGGCCGGCATTACATCCGACGATATTGATTGGATTATCCCGCACCAGGCCAATCTGCGCATTATTCAAAGCGGCGCGATTCGGTTGGGATTCCCAACGGAAAAAATCATCGTCACTGTAGACAAGCACGGAAATACATCAAGCGCATCCGGAGTGCTGGCATTAGCCGACAGTTTGGACAATGGCCGCATAAAACATGGGCAATTGATACTGTATCCGGCATTCGGTTCTGGCTTGACTTGGGGTGCGGCGTTGGTTAGAGTATAATTGATAGGCAAAGCACAACAAAAGGCTTTACAATGACAACCATCACACGCGCAGATCTGTCGGAAAGTATTCAACAAGCGACAGGACTGACCGGTACCGAATCGTATAAAGTCGTCGACCTGTTTTTTTCAGAAATAGCGGATTCCCTGGTTCGCGGGGAAGAAGTCAAGGTTTCAGGACTGGGCACTTTCAAAATTCTTGATAAAAAACAAAGAATGGGACGCAATCCGAAAACGGGAGAACCAGCGATAATATCCGCGCGCCGTGTGGTATCGTTCCGCCCATCAATGGAATTCAGAAAAAAAGTCACAAATTTCTAGTCATATAAACCGAAAATCCCATCGTCGCTTGTGATTATTCCAAATTGAAATAAAACTTGATTATCGGAAAAATTTGACCTAGAATCAGCGGGCATGAATAAAAAAGGCAACAGTTATGGCAAATAAAAAGAAAGCAGCAAAAATCGTGGTGAAAATGCATAATCCGGAAACCGGCTTTTATTACACCAAGACCAAAAATACAAAGTCCGAAAATACCCAGGGCAAGATGAAAATGCGAAAATACGACCCAAAGTTGCGCAAACACGTCACATTCACGGAAACGAAAATGCCGTCGTAATGATTGTAAAAACAAAAACGCGCCGGCAAGGCGCGTTTATTTTTAAGAGAAACCAACTATGAACCTGCATAAATTCATAACCGATGCTATACATGAGAAACTTGCGGCGATACCAGATTTGGGCGGCGCAGACATTTCTACCATTACCGTCGAAGTTCCAAAAGTCCGTAACTTTGGGGACTTTGCAACAAATGCTGCAATGGTTCTTGCACGACCTTTGAAACAAAACCCACATAGTGTGGCGGAACAAATATTGCCGGAAATATCCACCCTGCCCTTTGTCGCTGATGTATCCGTTGCTGGACCTGGATTCATAAACATAAAATTGAAAGATGAATTTATTATTGAATCTGCCGCTAAAAAATCTGAAATCAGAGCCCCACAATCGGTAATGACCATCGATCTTGACTATGGTGCATATAACGTGGCAAAAACCATGCATATCGGACATCTGCGCGGAAGCATCATTGGTGACACTCTTTATCGTATCGCGCGCTTTCTTGGACACCGGCCGATTTCATACAACCATATCGGTGACTGGGGAAAACCCATGGCATTGGTCATAGCGTGGATTATTAAAAAGTTCCCGAATGATTGGAACAAGCCGGATTTCAAGATCGATGAATCCGAATTTAACAGCTATTACCCGACGGCGGCAAAATACGCAAAGGAAGATGCAGAATTTTTAAAACAGGTTTTGCAGATAAAAAAAGAATTCCAAGACGGACATCCAGAATATTTCGCGTTGTATGAAAAAATGATGAAAATCAGCCTGGAAGAAATGGCCGCTGTTGTCAAACGCCTTAATATCGTGCCATTTGACAATACTTTGGGGGAACGGAATGCGGCACAATATTTGAACGAAGTTGAAAAAATTCTGCGCGAAAAAAATCTTTTAACTATCGACAACGGTGCCACAATAATAAATCTTAAGACAGAATCCGATACAGCGCCAATGCCCCCGTTCATGTTCTATGACTCGCGTGGTGCGGATACTTATGATTCCACTGATTTGGCAGCAATGTATTACCGCAAAATCACGGATAACCCCGATAAAATCATATACATGTCGGATTTCCGGCAAAATCTGCATTTCGAACAATTATTCCGTGCTTCTGAAATGGCTGGGATTTTTCCGCGCAATGCTTTGGAGAGTATGGGCTTTGGCGGCATAAACGGCAAAGATGGAAAACCTTTGAAAACACGCGATGGCGGAGCCGCGACATTGAACGGAGCCATCGATATGATTGAAGAAGCCGCACGTGCGCGCGTTTTGGAATCTGGAAAAAACCTGTGTACCGATACGGTTAAAATGATCGCCCTTGCCGCATTGAAATTCAATGATCTGATGCACGATGTGAAATCCAACTATATATTTGATCCGGACGCGGTCACACAATTCGAAGGCCGCACCGGACCATATATCCTGTATACAGCGGTACGATTGAACAGCATTTTATCAAAAGTCGAAACTTCGGTTACTGACTTTCGGCTATCGACCCTTGAAATTGAAGAACGCAATCTGCTATTGACTGTTCTTGATTTCGAGCGAACTGTAAGTACAGCGTTTGACAAGCGTGCGACTGACATACTTGCAAATTACACTTATGAATTGTGCCAGATGATAAACACATTTTATCACAACTGTCCGATACTTCGGAATGATGTTTCGGCAGATATTCGCGCGCATCGCATCGGCATCGTGCGTTCCGCACTGGATGTGCTGTCAAGGGCAATCGACCTTATGGGTCTTGAAATCCCGAAAGAAATGTAAACCAATGTTTGATGAACAGTCTCTTTTAGAAAAGCTGGAACAGCTTTGTATAAAATACGACTATGTTTCGCATCCTGCTGTATTCACATCCGAACAGGCAAACGAAGTGCATCCAGAACTGAAAGGTGCGCATTGCAAAAATCTGTTTGTAAAGGATAGAACGGATAAAAAATGGCTGTTGGTTATACCCGATGATAAGCGAGCCGATTTAAAATCTGTGGCCGAAAAAATTGGTTCTGCCAGATTGAGTTTTTGTAATTCGGAAGAATTATTTAAATGTCTGGGTGTGACACCGGGTTCGGTAACACCGCTTGCCGTAATAAACGATATTAATAATCAAATAGAATTGTTTGTCGACAAAACCATCATGAATTGGAATGTAATCAGTTGCCACCCGATGATAAACACCGCAACTATATCAATAACCCCGACAGATTTTCAAAAGTTTATCAAATACACAAATCACGATTTGAACATAATAGATCTGGCATAAATAATATCATGAAATTAACCCGCCAAACCATGCACAACACGGAAAGAACGGAAAAGTTTTTGTTGGCAACACATCAAAAAGGTGGAAAAGCCACAAAAAACAGGATGGAATAAATTAAGCACTAATGAAATAAGATTATATACGATTCATAGAACCATATCTCTTATTGTAAATTTTAATTCAAATGGAGAAAACTGTAACAATCGGGTCATTCGCCCACTGTTTTTGCATTTAACAACTCCTGTAAAGCTTCATAAAATTGCGAAGTAGCAACCCCAAAACCAAGTCTATCATTTGATTCTGATAAATTAGGTACACTTCCTGAAGCCACAGCTTCTATATTCATTGTACCGGATTCTGCTATAACTCCACCAGAGTCTCCCCCGAAGGATATGCAATCATGAAATACTGTAAGTCCATCATTTAATACAACAGAGCATCCCCTATGAATTTTCAACTGATGGCCATCATAAAAAATAGGTTCAATGGCCGAACCACCGGAATTTTCTTCTTGTGTCGAAATATTTAGCGTATCAATAAATTCCCACAGACGAGATGCCCAACCATCTCCACTGCTATTTCCATCCGATAATAATTTTTCATCTTGTTCTGGATCATATTCTTCTCCACGTATAATGACAAGAGCTTTATTTCTTATTATCTTTAATTCCCAATCCTCTAATACGCGCAAAGTTCCAAAGCCTATTCTATCAATTTTTGTCCCTGTTTTCGATACACTCGGCTTTACGTTATAATATTGATATTTCCCCAACCCTGAAGAAATATCAGCACGAAGCAATACCCAATCTTCTTTCCAACCTTTGAAAGATGTTTCAGACATAAGTAAATCCAGGGGCGGAAATCCTTTCACATAATTACCAGATGCCACAACAGCAGCGGAAAGATAGTTGCCATCGAAATCCGCAAACATACACCACTGCACATCTCCCATGTAATGACATCTGCTTTCATTAACACAATGCGCGGCAGTCATTATTATATCCGGTGCCACAAACTGAGCTGTACAAGCATTACCCCCCTGTGAATCCACAAATCTCAGAATTCCGCTATGAGAGTTGGCATTCCAATCAAGTTTTTCCCGTGGATCAGTCCGACCGACAAACCCAAGTGCCGGAAATGATAAAAGCATCACTAAAACAAAAATTATTTTTTTCATCTCAACATATATTCACAGCTATTCGCGACACCCAATGCTTTGTTTATCACAGTAATCGTTGCAATATTAAAACCGGTTGCAATACCACTGGCAACGGTACTGGCACCAGCCAGAATATTGGAAGCAGTATTCAGATTCTGTTCTTTTTCCCAGGCATTTTTATGAACACCATCCTGTGTGTCACGTGCTGCATTGCGTATATTTTCCGTATTCGCAACCACACTGGTTACGGTTCCAGCTGCACCTGTCCCGATACCCACCGCCGAAGACCATTTGGCTATGTCGGATCGACGTGGAATTTTTTCCAAATCCCTTATGTTGTACTTTCCGCATTCATCAACTATCCTTTGCGCAAGAATCAAATCATCAATATCCGCACCATCTAATCGCGCTTGCATCCAGGCCGCGCGCAAACCTATTAAAGAATCCAAACACGAATTTACCATAACAACTATGCCTTTTCCGGCATTTTTGTTTTTATTTGCGATCACAGTACCTGCAATATTTGTAGCAGTGTTACCGGCCATCAAACCCGTCCGCCAATTACCAAAATTTTTCGATTGTGTGTCTACCATATTAAGTATGTCCTCATCCCATTCTTTATCCATAATCTCAGATGCTTCTTTATAATTTGCTAATTTTACTAAAAGCATAAAAAAAGCATCATCACTCATATCTTCTATATCTTTAATATATTCCCAAAGTTCTCTTGCCTTCTCATCCAATTGTTTCTTTTGAATTCCTGCGTACAAAGCACCACCACCGGCAACTGTTCCGATACCAGTAATCGCAGTATTTATCCCGGCCATGGTCTGTAATGATTTCAATTCATCAGAAATTCCATTGCAACTGTCCCGCGTTTCGGCAACCGCGATATCCAGTGCCAATATATCGGCATAAACCTGACACAATAGCAAAGCATTAACTGTAACAAAAAATAAAAGGAATTTTTTCAAAATATAATCTCTCTTGGCAAAGATTATATCATATTTACACAAATAATATTATCTAAATCTCCAACTCTTCTTTAAGTCTCTTTGCTATTTTCCAAGAAGCCCCCGCGCCCATTACAAGAATTACAGATTTACCAGACGTGCTGTGCGCATCGGAAAGTGCCACCGCCAAGACTTCGTCCGTGTTTGGAATATATCTGATATTTTTCGCACCAAATCTTTCTATGTCAGCAGTCACGTCTGGAAGCGATAAGTTACTTTCACGACCACGCCAAAATTCCATTATAAAAACCATATCGGCAACCGACAGCCCCGCCAATGTATCGACAGTATTCTGGGTATATCTTGAAATCTGATGTGGTTCGTAAACAACAGTAAGCCGCGCATCGGGATATGATGCACGCAGTGCTTCTATCGTTTTTTTTGCCTGGGTATGATGATGCGCATAATCATCATAAATCGTAATTTTCGTGCTTTCATAAACCTTTTCCAGCCTGTGTCCAGTACCACGAAAACAAGAAAGCGCGTCACGAATAATATCATCGTTTATTCCAACCTTCCGCGCGACGGAAATTGCCGCCATGGCATTGCTTACATTATGCACACCCAATAGTTTGATTTCAAATCCGTCAAAACTCTGGCCATTTGCATCGGCCGTAATTTTAATACCGTGTATACTGAATGGAATTTTTTCACCGGAAAAAGAGTCTATGACTTCCAAAACCCCGGCATCATCCGCATTATATATCAACATCCCGGTCGCATTCGCCAAAAAATCCCGGAATGTTTTTTTATAGTGTTCATAATCACGAAAATATTCCGGATGCTCCATTTCCAAATTATTAAGTATGGTAATTTGTGGTCGATATGATTCGAAATTATTCGCGTATTCATCGGCTTCCAGCACCGTCCAGTCCGATGCACCAAATCTGTTGGAAGAATTCCAAGCAGGTACGATCGCCCCAATAAAAGCAGTAGGATCAAGACCCGCATATTCAAGGATATGGGCAACCATAGCACTGGTCGTGGTTTTACCATGGGTGCCGCATACAGCAATAAGCTTTCGACCCGGCAATATGTATTTGCCCAAGAATTCCTGCCACTTCATAAGTTTACCAGCAGCAGCGGCAGCAGCAATTTCAGGAATGTTTTCTGACTGCGTTGTCAAAGCCGGCGATGCCGTTACTATATCTGCATCATCAACATGCGCCGCGTCGTGACCGATTATTACCGGAATTCCGGCACCGGCAATTTGGGCTGAATATGGAGTATCCGCAGAATGATCACATCCACTTACCTGGAAACCCATTTTTGCGGCGGCGATTGCGACCCCGCTTGCGCCCGATCCGTTGATTCCGACAAAATGAACTTTCATTCATGCCCCTTTTGTTTCCGGCTTATCTTAGAGATTTTTGTATCAACTGGCAATACAAAAAACCGCTTGCGTCCGGCAATTTTTGGGATATAATGCGACGCACTGGATGCATAGCTCAGTTGGTAGAGCAACTGACTCTTGACTAGATTAGGAGCTTTCAAGAGAAATCTTGATTGAAAAAGTCGGCTAATTCGGCGAACCCTGTAAAATGGCAACACCGAGCTAGGTTGAAAAACCGAGTGTAGAGACTATACACCGACCAACCGAAAGGTTGAAGACATAGTCCAGACCACGAACCCATAAGGGGCAATGAAAATTGAAGTGGTAAAGTAATCAGTGGGTCGTAGGTTCGAATCCTACTGCGTCCACCAGTTTCAGACCTATTGACTTCAATAGGTCTTTTTTATGTATTATAGAACCCGCCATATCACACAACTGTGTTTCAGTTTGGTGCTTTATATTTTTGCCCCCGACCCGGAAATAATAAACAGTATTTTTTATACTGGAAATATCCGAATTACATTATCCGCATCGCACCCCAAATACCGAATCAGCAAAAGCAACACACAGACTAAATCTTTGATTATATTGGTTTATTTTTTGTCTTAATAATACCAAAAGGTTTCCTTTGCGGGTTTTTAAAGGATAAAATTACTTGAATTTTTTTTAAGAGTGTTATATCATTCAAGTGACTTAAAGTTGGGTTTAGAGGCCCGATCATTGGTATCTCAAAATACCTTTCCTTGATCAAAATCAAGGAAGCGACAAAATATATTTAATGCGATTCACAGTCATTGTGATCACAATAAATATCAGACCCTTTTTAAAATGGCGTTTAAAGCCATACATAAAACAAAGAAAAGGAAAAAGCATGTCGCCTGTTAAAAATGCTCATATATGTCCTGCCGAAGTTACTGTCAATCTTATTGACAGCAAGTGGAAACTGCTTATATTGTGGGAGCTTTCGCAAGGCGTTCGCAGATTCAGCGATATTCTGAAAAAAATTGACGGTATCAGCCAAAAGATGCTGACACAAAGTCTTAGATCTCTCGAAGCCGACGGCCTGGTATCCAGACAGGTATATGCAGAAGTTCCCCCGCGCGTCGAATATTCCATGACAGACCTTGCACATGACTTGGCCAAAATTCTTGATGTTATGGGCGATTGGGGTCAAAAATATCTGGCGATTAAAAACGATTCTCTTAAATTTAAAGATCAGTAAGAACTTAAAAATATACACCCAATACCCTTTTCTTTTGGGAAATACCAGCCAAAGGCCGGAATTATTTATTGTTGATTGAAAATTTTGATTTCCAACCTGATTTTAACAATCATGAATCATTATTGTTTCAAACCCTTCTACCCAATAGTTAGTACTGTTTTTATACAATAAAGCATCTAACTTTTTCTTAATCAAGTTACTTAAATATTTGATAGAAACCGGTAATTATGATATAATGCTTTGCATTATGACGCTGAAAATGCCACATTTTTTTTATCGTTTCATAACCAAGCGTCATTCGGTACAAAAAAGACCAGCCTTGGCGCGGGGAAAATTTTTTGTAAAAACGCTTTGTTCCATACTGTTCATCATGAATTTTAATGCTGCATTCAGCTGCACCAACGGCAGCGGCGGACGCTTTTGCATAAATGGTGGCACATTCAGTATATCGGGCGGCGACAAATTCGAAAATCGCCATACGGATGAACGGGGTGGCGCGATATATTTAAGCTCTGGCACAATAACGATACAAACAGCAAACGATGATACAACCATATTCAAAGAAAATTCAGACTCAACAGGGTTGAACGACATCGCATTGTTCAGCCTGTTTGGTTCGGGCGACAGTCATCTCAATATAAATGGCAACTCTGGCCAAGTTATTTTTTATGGCGGAATTTCCAATGTCGGAGATAACAACAGCTATATAAATAAATCAGGAAATGGGGAACTTGTTTTGCAATCCAGTTCCATCAACAATAACTTTAATGGAACATTCACACAAACCGGCGGCGTAACCAGAGTATATACAACAAACTTTTTTGCGGGTCGCAATGTAATATCTGGCGGAACAATTCACTTTTACGACACATTATCCATAAATAACCTTTCAATATCAGGTGGCGCGAATATCGATCTGCGATCGATTTCCGGCCAATACAATACTTTGACAGTTGAAAACTGGACAGCGAACGGTGGGAATATTTTTCTTAATACATACTTTGACGACAAAGGTAATAAATCGGACAAGCTTGTACTTACTGGAAGCGCGACCGGTAACGCAACTTTGTTTATTACCCCAACGGGCTTTAGCGAAACCCGAACCCCAAAGGATGCCAATGGAATACTGGTTGTAGATCTGACCGATGCCATTGTAAAAACTTCAAAATTCTCGTTAGCGGGTAAAGTAATTGATGTCGGCGCATTGGAATATGGCTTGGTTCAGGGTAGTGACGATAACTGGTACCTGACAACGAACATGTCGCCAGATCCATCAAATAACACGGCGCAACTTACGAACACGGCAAAAACAATCGCCAATGTTCCAGCGATGCACCTGTACATAGTGAAATCCGGAATGAATGAGTTGCGCAAACGTCTGGGAAATTTGCGCAGCGAAAATAAAGAAAAGCAGGCAGGCCTATGGATCCGTTCTTATGGGAAATACTTAAACGTTAACGATACGATCAGCACAAGAATTGGTTTGGTCGGGACAGAGAGCGGAATAGACATTTCGCGAAAATTACATAATAGTGAACTATATGTAGGAATTATGGGCGGAATAATGTATTCCGATAGTGTAAAAATCAAACAGACAAACAAGTTTTACGGAAGCGGTGACGCATCCATCCCCAACATAGGAACATACGCAACCTGGATGCACAAATCCGGATGGTTCGTCGATGCCACGTTCCGTAATTTTTGGGTAGAAACAAATTTAAATAATGTGTCCAGCAGCGGCCATGATATAGAACATCGTGCGATGCGCAACTTTATATCTACAAGTGTCGAAAGCGGTCGTTCCATGTGGCACTATGCACCTTCGTTCGCACAATTCGGAAAACGCGAAATATCGCTGATAATGTGGGAACCAAAAGTCGAAGCCCGATATTCGTTGGGGCTTGGCTCTTCACATAAAACAAGCTTTGGTGATGTTATAACTTTCGACGATACGCACAGTTTCGACACCCGGTTGGCACTGCAGGCAACTTATCTGGTCGAAGGAACCGATTCAGTATGGCGGCCATTCATCGAAGCAGGAATCTATAACGAATGGCTGGGGAATACAAAAATGAATTTCGCAGGGGTTTACATGGATTCTGATATCGGCGGAGCCGGCTTTGATATATCCATCGGCACGAATGTTCGTATGACACAAAGCTCTTACGCTTATGGCGACTTTACATTGGAATTCGGAAATGCCTATGAATCATACGCCCTGAACATTGGAATGAGAATAAAATTCTAATAAAAATTAGCCCACGTGTCAGGAATGTACTTTTTCAGATGTTTTTGCAAGAGTCAACGACAGGTTCTACAACTATACCCAAAGCGCCGTATTTTTCTACATCCGCTTTAGAGTAGATATTTCCCATCCATTCTTTCTTATATCCTGTGGGCGAATCTTTGGTAAACCCGCATTTATCCCCGCCCAAGTAATCTACAAGTGTTTCAAAATCTCTGAACAAAACACGACCGATAACCTTGAATGCCAATTTTTGTCCCGACTCTCTGGAAGTGAATATGATTCCATCACCAAGTTCTACTGCTTGTCTTTTAGGGTCATTTACTCGAAGCTCAATCTTTTTCTTACCAGACTTGAACTGTGCAAACGGTTCCGCATGCAAATGCATATTATGAATCGTCATTTATAACTCCGTTTTTGGAACAATACAGTATAAAAACAATATTTCATAGCACTTTGTGTGTACCAAAAGGTACATTACTGATACTTGAGCCTAAAAATTATCTTTTTTACATTGAAATATAATCATCGTATGACTAAACTCATTTTTATATGAAAATACCAAAAGCAGAATTTTTAAAAGACCCTTTTGTGGTCGCACGCACGGTTTTATTGGGCGCAACATTATATTCTCGCATAGGCGGACGACTTACCGCCGGACGAATTGTCGAACTTGAACTATATATGGGTAATTGCGATCGGGCATGCCACGCCTTCAAAGGAAAGACCCAGCGCAATGCCGTAATGTTTGAATCCGGAGGTCAAGCTTATGTTTATTTTGTTTACGGAATGCACAACATGTTTAACGTGGTAATCAGCGACACGGGTCAACCGAACGCAATACTTATCCGTGCACTGGAACCGCTGAAAGGTATTGATATTATGATAGCAAGACGCGGAATAAATGATACCCGTAATCTATGCAATGGCCCGGCCAAGCTGACCGTAGCAATGGGCATATCCACAAAACATAATGGGATTGATTTGGAAAGCGACAAGATCTGGTTGGAATCGGCAACCACACCAATCGCACCAATGGAAATCGCAATCGGCACCCGTATAGGCGTTGAATATGCCGGTGAAGATGCCGCTTTGCCCTGGCGGTTTGCAATAAAGGGAAGCAAATTTATAAGCAAGGCGATTTAATTGCCCGATTTTTGCATACCATGGCTTTCTGGTATGGCTTATAATTTAAACGGCTCTTGAAGAAGAGCCGTTTAAATTATAAGCCATACCAAAATGACATTCGAGAATAACGGAACCGGTATGAATCACTTTGATGCATTGTCGAATGCCGCACCCAATATGTCGCCCAAGACTGCGCCGGAATCAGAGGATTTGGCATAGTCCTTAACAGCCTGTTTTTCCATTGCCGCTTGTAACGAGCGTATCGACAATTTAACAATATCTTCTTCAACCGATACAACCGATGCTTCTACGGAATCGCCAACTTTGTACTTTGATGTATTTTGTTCATCCTTGTTCATCGACAGGTCAGTGCGGCGGATAATACCCCTGACACTATTGCCAAGGTCTATTACCAGTTCATCAATAGATACTTCGGACACTGTGCCACGGACAATCGCACCCTTTTTCACAGATACCCGCTTGCTATCGCTACCTTCTGTAAGCTGTTTGATACCAAGGGTGATACGCTCCTTTTCAGGATTGATGTCCAGAATTTTTGCGGTAATTTCCTGGCCACGAACGAATTTTTTCAGTTCTTCTTCGTCCAGCTTGTCCCATGATAGATCAGATATGTGTACCATTCCGTCCAACGTAGATGTAAGTTCTACGAACAAACCAAATTCTGTCGTATTCTTTATTGGGCCTGTAACGATGTCGCCGACATTGTGGCTTTCCGCAAATTCTTTCCACGGATTTTTTTGGGTCTGTTTATATCCCAGCGAAATTCGACGCTTATCCTGGTCTATGCCCAGTATAACAATTTGTATCTCTTGGGCACTGGACAAAATCTTCGACGGATGAACATTCTTGTTGGTCCAAGACAACTCGGACATATGGATAAGTCCCTCGATACCATTGCCAAGATCCACGAACGCACCATAATCCGTAATACTGGAAACCTTTCCGGATACAGTGTCGCCGACATTGAATGCACGTGATGCGGTATCCCACGGGTCCTCTTCAAGCTGCTTCATACCCAATGAAATACGATGTGATTCAGGATCAAATTGGATAATCTTTACATTTATCTTTTGGCCGACTTTTACAAGCTCGCGCGGATGGTTGACACGCTTCCAAGAAAGATCCGTAACATGCAGCAATCCATCAATACCACCCAAATCTACAAAAACCCCATAATCGGTTATATTCTTGACGGTACCGGAAATAACGGCACCCAGAGCGATATTTTTCATTGCCTCTTTCTGGGTCGCAGCAATAGAATCTGCCTGGATTGCGCGACGTGAAACAATGGCATTTGTACGCAATGCATCCATTTTCAAAACACGGAATTTGTCTGTAACGCCAACCAGCGACTTTGCATCGCGTATCGGACGATGGTCTGCTTGGGAAGATGGCATGAATGCAAAGACTCCGCCCAGATCTACGGTATATCCGCCACGTACGACTTCCATAATTGTACCTTCGGGATCACTGCCTTCTGCGACAGCCTTTTCCAGGTCTTTCCAGGCTTTTTCAGCACGAGCCTTTGTATAAGACAGCACTGCGGAACCATCGCGAGATTCATAACGTTCGATAAACACGTCTATGATATCGCCAACCTTTGGCACCGATGCCCCGAATTCGCGCATCTGCACACGACCTTCGGATTTAAGGCCGACATCAACCAGTACAAAGTCGCTTACGATATCTTTTACGGTACCTTTGGTGGCGTATCCCTGCAGTGTTTCCTGGGTGCCATATGATTGGGTAAACATCTGGCCAAAATCTTCGCCAGACAGCGGATTAAATAGTTCTTTGGATAAATCTTTCATGTATTAAGATAAACAAAGTTTGCCAAACGATGAATTTCTGATTTCTGATTTGTCTGGGATTATGAAAATACTTTCAACAAGCACAAACAAATCAGAGATCAGAAACCACACATCGGTCTTACGGGGTTATTCTTATCGCTTCCGCGCCCGCCCGCAGAAAGCCGACAGATTATGGCATGGTAAATTTGGAAAATCAAGCTAAAACCTTTGTTGCATCATAAACCCGATACTGTGCTTGGAATATGAACGGGTACCGATATTCGATTCCCGATCTGTATAAGAATAGTTTATAACCGGGGTAAATCCGTATAATGTAACCCTGTTGTTCGACAATGAGACCGAATATATCTGGGTAAAAAAGCTTTCCGTAATCTGCGTATATTGTGAACCATTGCCGATATCTGCAACAGTCCAACGTGCGCCATCATAATCCGTCCGTGCAAATGATGGTTCTATATATACTCTGAATCCGTACGGGACTTCGGCCCCGAATCCGACAGCAACACTTTTGCGCCAGTTGGCGTATGCCGCCTGTGCAGCGTTCTCTCTTTCGATTCCCGGACGCAACATGACATACATGGATGAATTGAAGTTATAAATCAGCCGCAGGCCGGCACTGTATACATCGCCGTCCAGATAATCCGCCCAGCTACCGTAATAATACGTTGGTTTATACTGCAATAACAGGTTGCTTGAAATCCGTCGCGTAAAGTCATAATTTGTTTCCAGCTTTGCACCAATAGAATATCGATAGCTTTCCTGGCCATAATACATTTTGTATCCCGTGGCTGCAAGCCACACATCGCCGCGCTGAAAGACATAACGCGGCCCTGTTGATGCAGACAGATAATACATATCATATTTGTTTTTATCATAAAAATTGCCGTGCAGACCGAAATCGTTTTTCAACCGCCATTGATTTCCCAGTTTGAATTCATAATTTCCACCAAAACCCGCGTTAAACCCGAACGCTTTTTCCGGTTCTGGTAACCTGCGGCAAAGAGGATACGGAAATGTTCCGAATGTATTGCTATACGTTATACATTCTTCGCCACCGGCTGCACTGTTTATGTTGTTTTCCGGTGCCATTCCAAAGTTTGCCCACAGGTTCCAGTTCTTATTCTGGCGGATTATAAACAGATACCGCCGTATCGACATCATGACTTCGGGCGGAATATCGGAATCGCTGGCGGCAAGGCGCATATGATAGTCGGCACGATACCATTGCTCTGTCGCCATGTATGCCAGCGCAAGTTCAATGCGAATTTTTGAAAGACCCGGTTGATAATCCAGTACATGGCGATAAATGTTTATCGCATCGCTATATCGTTTTTCAGCAAGTGCTATTCGACCCAACAAATAAAGACGCTCTATTTCAAGTTCCAGCACATCAAACGGCTGTTTTAAAAGAAGAATTTTTGCATCAGAGAGTTCGTTGTTTGTGATAAGTTGCGCAGCGATCTCGACAACCTGACGCTGGGTCAAAGATATTGTTTCTGCGCGCGCAGACACGCATATAGCCAAGAAAATAGTAACGGAAAAAATAATAGCCAAATGCCGCATTACAAAAATAAGCATAGGCCAAGAAAGCAATATAAGCAAATTAAAATATAAGTCGTAGCTAGTCGACAAAATCCTATCAACTAGCTATTACCGACTATCGACTATTTAACAATCTTTCCACCGAACGCGCCGTCAAGTTCGAACTCTTTACCACCTGTACCAACTGTACCACTGGCATTGAATACACCCGCCGCTTCGGCATCTTTCAAACCATCCTTGGAATAATATCCGGCTGTGAAGTCGCCATCAATATCTAAATTCCTATTTAGATTATCGAAAACACCGTCTTTATCTAAGCTGAAATCACCCGTAATGCCAGCCTTGTATTTAAGAACTTTATCGTCCCCATCATAACTTACGTTATACCAGTTGTTAAATACCAGATCCAGCTTTTCGCTTTCATCCTTACCCAGCGTCAGCTTTGCCGTACCAGTAAGATCGGTATGATTGGTATCCACTTTAAGAGAAGCGACTGCCTTGCCAGAAAATACAGCAGAATTTCCAGTCATCAGACCCGCCAAATACTCGGCATCAACGGAATCAATATTACCACCATAAAATGTATCGACAAAATTAGACGTACTTCCAATTTTTATCCCATTTTCAAAACTGTCTGTCTGTTCTTTATAATATCCGAATGCAGCGTATTTCAAGCCCGCATTTCCCTGAACCAGATTCAATACCGTATCGTCACGTTCGACATCCACAGAAGCAGCTGCCAATGCCGCTGCCAATGCCAATTCGTATTTGTTATCGTTTCCATTTATTGTATCATTAAGACCCGCCAAAACACTATTTTTTCCAGTAGCAAAATAGTTGGGATATTCAAGATCAGAACTTAAAACAACCCATTGATCATCAATATATCGACCGGCCATCTTCGACAAATCCTGGGCATCAATAGTAATTCCATCTGCACAGTTAAAACCCGCCGCAGATGACGTACAGCCGGTGGGTATCTCTAAAAGCCAATAATTTTTACCTTCGACCTGACCACCCATATCCAGTTTTATGTCCGCACTTATTAAATCTCTCTTGGCTCTTAAAGGGTCATTTTCTTCATCGATTTTTTCTTGGATTTTAATTCCCAAGTCAATTTCCAGATTATTATTCGCCCCCGCTGTCGCACTAGCACTGTCGTGATGAGTGGAGTCCCCGGTTCCTTCGATCAATACAGAATTGCCCCAACCCATAAAAGCACCCAAGTCAAATTCCGTCAATTCTGCTGTAGCCGTAGTATCACCGACGATAGTTTTAGCCATAGCAAGTTTATTGGCATTATTGATGATCGTATCAGTGGACTTTGCGAACATTTCTCCATTATAGCTTACTTTACCGCCAGACTGAAATTCTACTATTCCCCCTTTTTCGGCTTCAAGGGTTTTTCCAGATAGATTTGCCAGACTTGATATCGGGGCACGCGCGGGTGCAAGCCCGTTACCACCACCACCGCCACCACCACAAGCTGCCAATATCAAAGGTAATACGAGTATTGAAGATTTTTTCATGTTTTTTCCTTTATTAGACGATACAATTATATCATATTTAATAAATAAAAGCAATTTTTCTGTCAAAATGCAAAAAATTGTTTTGCAATCTTTTTTACGATATGCAAAAGTTCTTTCACAGAAAAAAGGAAAAAACATGCAACACAATATTGTAATTCTTTTGGGGGTACAGGGCTGCGGCAAAGGCACCGTCGCATCAGGACTTCTTGCCATACACGATTATGATTATATCGAAACTGGCGCGCTGTTCCGCGGACTGGATCGTGGCATGCCATTGGGGGCAGAAATCGGTCAAATTATGGAATCGGGACAACTAGTGCCGGATGAATTGACTTGCAAACTGGTGGAATCAAAGCTGACCGCCAATCGCGATATATTAACTGACGGGTTTCCACGCACTGTCCAGCAAGCCGAATGGCTGGTAAATTGGGCGGTCAAAAATGGATTTATAACAAAAGCCGTCATATTGAACATTCCGCGCGAAATGGCTTTTCAGCGCATTCAAAACAGACTTTCCAAAGGTGGCGGCCGTAAAGACGATGCCGATCCCACGGCAGTAGCACGCCGTCTGGACGAGTATTACGCAAAGACAGAACCAATGGTGCAATATTTGCGAAATACGCCGGATGTACAGTTTATAGATATAGACGGAACGCAAAGCATCGAAACAGTATTTGAAAACGTAAAAGAAAAGCTGAAATAATTACAGAAACCACACCATAGTTGCAACAAGGGCGGGTTATACTGGCTCTGAGTTATCGGCAACATGATTTGTGTCTTTTTCAATCTCTACCATCCATGCGCGGTTAAAGTCCTTGTCCACAAATAGGCTTTGCAAGCCACTGATCTGCTTTAACCGCAAAAGCTCGTCCGTATCCATTCCTATATTCTTAATTATCCAGGCATCAGACATGCCGCCGTCTACAAGATCGCGTACTATATTTACCATAAGCTCTATGCTATGCGATCCACGTGCGCGATTATGTCGTATGGTCGATGCCATGCGATTTGATATATCCTTCTCTATTACCACTACCGGAAGACAACCACCTTCGCGTTCATAAATATCTTGATGCTTTTTCATCACCTTGTAACGATGAAAGCCGTCGACTATCTCGAACTTACCGTTTTCCAAGCGATAGCAAACTATCGGCATAGTATATCCATCTTCCAGAATAGACTTGTACAACAATGCCATCTCTGGTGGCGCGACTGCGTTCGGATTATATGCGTTCGCCTGTATTTGATCTATCGGGACGCGCATGACGGTATAAACGGGACTGTTGAATTTGGTCATTCTGTTTCCTTGTACATTGCTATGTTACTACACAAACTATCATAAATTTCCATTGCGATTTTTTTACGGCGTGTTTCTTCCGATGTCGCTGCAAAACCCATGTATTTGCAAAAATAATCATTTTTTAAAATACACACACACATTCTTTTGTATGTCGGAACACTTTTGAAATCCGTAATTCCCAGATCATCGGGATATTCTTCAAAAATTATAACGTCCTTTTCCGAAGTCTTGCTTACCTTACCCATATTGGAAAACGGTTGATTGAATTTTACCAATTGCTCCACAGTTTTGCGCGACAAGGCCCCGCCACGGGTTTTCCAGAAATTGATACTAGTATTCAATTTCCGCAAATAATTTTCGCGTAACTTTTCATCCAAAGTATCCAAAAGAAAATAACAATACTGTTTCCACGTATATCCTTTCGGCAACATTATCTTGCGCCATCCCACCGCGGTTGTTCCGCCATAGATTCCCGCAAAGTTCACACCCGATACACGGCCAACCAGACGCGCCCAAGTATTGGGTTCAAGCACCTTGTAAAGCTTTAGACTGGTTACGGCACAGTCATTAAAAGGACTTGCCACACGCATATTTTCCACGCTGACACCCGATTGGTACATGATATCATACAGCTTGTTATAAGCATATCCGAATTTTGCGTTTGCCACCCAAACATCTTGTGTCGACCAATCGTAAATGGGATACGCCTTGTAAGTCACTTTGTCATCCAATTGGAAAATCCATGGTTTTCCATCGAATTCATTTACCTTTTTATTACTGACTATCGAACGAAAACGGTTAAGGCTTTCGCTGGCACGATTTCCAATAAGAACCGCAGTAGAACCGTATTCAGATGCAAACCACCGACCGAACATTTCCAAAACTTCGTAATCCGATGTCCTTTCTATAAATTTGAAAGGAACATTATCCTGGTGCAAAACAGCCGGATGGTCTGGAATTTCGCGAACCCAAATATCCTTTTCACGCCGATCCCATGGATACCAAACACCGGGATTCCGCATATTTACTGCGCACTGGGCAGACATGGATAAACACAGCCAATATAGTCGTATACCAACCATGGCATCGAAAGTTTCGCGGACATATTCGGTGGTCTTTTCATATTGAGCCTCGTAATCTATATGATACATCGCCATTTTATTAAGAAGTCCGGCAGACTTTGCATATTCGTAACATATATTCAGCATAACCCCACTATCTTTACCACCTGAAAAAGCGACCAAAACATTGTCAAAAGTGTCGAAGCAATACTTTATGCGTTCGATAGCAGCATCGTAAACATTTTTATCCATATAGATTTTTTTCATGGCAAATGCAATCTAAATCACGCCCGCGGCTTTCTTTTTTTCTGTACCTTTATCACAGCAAGTTTTAGGTATTTTATCTCGGCTTTGCGACGCAACAGCTCTTCCCGTGGAATCGCGTTCCAAACATCAAACAGCCGCTTTGCTTCTATTCTCAACTTTGTTGGTGTCTTTAACTCTAGCAATGCTTCGCGTCCCACAGAAGTTATTTCCCATATTTTGCGCTTTTTGGTAATCCATCCGGCCTTTGTCAGATCTATGGAAAAAGATAGCATCATGCGTTCCCAACGCCGCATTCGGCTTTTTTCATAGAAGACTTTTTCCCAACTGTTGAATTTCATGTCTTTTTTTACAGCAACCCGCAAGTCATTTACCGATGTAGATCCATACTTTACAAGATATGTTAAAACGTAATAAATCAGCCTGTCTGCCAAATCAAAAGTCCGGCTCATGCTTTACCTCCGCTTGTTGATACGCACCTAAAAGTGGATATGTTCCCAATACTACACAAAAAAGATTTCCCTGGCAAACGATTATTTATAACATACAAAAACAAAAAAATCTTGCAAACCGCATAAGTTTGATTTAACATGCGCGGCACCGGGCATATGGCGGAATTGGTAGACGCGCTAGTTTCAGGTACTAGTGGGGCGACCCTTGGAAGTTCGAGTCTTCTTATGCCCACCATATAGGACAGTCCTTTCTAAAAGGGCTGTTTTTTCTTTGTGGTACTGACATTCGCTTAGTTCGATGCTGAATTATGTAAAAATTCCCATTTGTTCGAGTCCAGTCATCTTGTTTCATTTTTCTAATGCAAATTGCAATTTTGTGTTTATAATCTTACTCGAGAGAGACAAGCAAAGAGAGCAAAAATGGATGCTATTACTAAGGATGTATCTTGTCTTTCTGATACAAAAATGGCACAAGAGCTGAAACGCTTTTGCGGCACACGGTTTCCTGTTATAAATCCTTCGGAATATCCCAATCAGATTGATTTTGAATTACGTGGAACCGGATTGCATAAAATTCCGGCCGGTTGTGTCGAATTTAAGCGCGAAGAAAAACGATGGTATGTTAAAACCATAAAATCGGTTTCATTTCAATTGTTGCAAAATGTGAATAATTTATATAGTCATCAAGTAAGAATGGAGTTGGATGCCGACGGAACAATGCATTACGGGGATTTTTTATTAAAATGCGGTCAAAGGGCGCGTGAGGGAAATGGCCTTTCGATATTGCTCTCTCAGTTGTATAATGATATGGAAAATAAATCATTGCAAAAAACAGTAAAGAAGCATATCGAGTATTTACCAATGCAAATGAAGTGGCATGTTGATACCGTTGAAGGACTGACTTATTTGGCCACGGCATTACGTAGATATTATTCGCATTAAATAACTTTGAAAGCTTGGATTTGTTTTGCTAACCTGACAAACTCATGATAATTTTGAGTTCGATTTACAATTTTTCAAAAATGGTTATTTTTTATCAATATCGAACTAATATAGTGAAAAACAAAAGGATTTCTAATGGCTGATTTATTTATGATGTGTGAAAAAGTGAACCGAGATGCTTTTTCTGCATTGCCGGATGGCTATTACTTTCGGAATTTGAAGCCGGATGAATTCGGGGCATGGAAAGCTCTACAATATAGCGGAGTTGATGAAAAGCACCATCCGGCGTATCATGCGATATTGGATGAATATTGGAAAAATGCTTATGAACCGCACAGGGATTTATTTTTCAATAAATGTGTTTTTGTCTGTGATAAAGATGACAATATTGTATCAACTGGTATGATTTGGAAATCGTACGGTAAATTCAATAGTCTGTCATGGTTCAAGACCATAGATGCACACAAAGGTCGTGGTATTGGACGCGCACTTGTATCGCATATAATGGACAAATTGACGGACGATGAATATCCTGTGTTCCTACACACACATCCAGATAGCATCCAAGCAATTAAACTGTATTCCGATTTTGGATTTTGTTTAATAACAGATAAAAAAGTCGGCAACAGAAACAATGATTTGGACGAATCTATGGATGAATTAAAACAAAATATGCAACCAAAAGATTTTGCAAATCTACGGATGTGCCGGGCACCGCGGTATTTTCTGGACACTGCAGATAGCACAAATGAAAGTTTTTAAAAACAGTTCTGGAAATCCATAATCTTTCTTGCTAAGCTTTGCCTACATTTTGGGAAATGAGAGCTTACAAATGGATGATTAAGCATGCATATTGAATATGGAACTGATTTAGAAGTAAAATTTAATAATTATAATGACAAAGCAACACTAAAAAAACCTATTAAATGTTCTTGGAGGGTAGAATGTATAAATATCAAAGATGAAAATTTTGTTGAACCTTGTTCCGCAGAAATTGAAATTAACAATACCTATCCAGGCATATTTAATAAACTTACAACTTCATCCGCGATAAATTATATCTGCTCACAAAAGACATGGGATTGGGAAAAAGTTTATGCAATAAGGGATCAGTTTGCTGCTGCTTGTTGTAAGTGTCGATTTTTCAGATGTCACTAATAAATTTCTCTGACGATTCTTAATCTTTTGTACAAATTTTTGGAAATCGGCAGTATGATTAGTTCGAAACCCATCCAAAATATTCCTTCGCCCCTGCGGGACTGCGGGTGACAAGTCACCAAATACCGAAATCTAAATAATACGGAATAGTTGATATTCATTAAAATTTCTATCGGCTGGATACTGCCGACTATCAACTATTTTTCCTTGCACATTGATTTCTTATGGTCTAGACTCTCCCCGCATTACTAAAAAGGAGAAGCTTATGTCAAAATGGGTATATACTTTCGGAAACGGTGCGGCCGAAGGAACCGCAAAAGATAAAAACCTGCTGGGCGGAAAAGGCGCGAACTTGGCCGAAATGAATCTTATCGGCATTCCCGTGCCCGCCGGATTCACAGTTACAACAGATGCATGTGTCCATTATTATGCAAATAACAAGACAAATCCGGCCGATCTTGACGCACAGGTGCGCGGTGGGGTCGAATATGTAGAAAAAATCATGGGTAAAAAATTCGCGGATCGGGAAAATCCATTATTGCTGTCTGTTCGTTCCGGGGCAAGGGTTTCTATGCCAGGAATGATGAATACCGTGCTTAACCTTGGCCTTAACGATGAAACGGTTCTGGCATTAGCACGCGCATCGAATGACGAACGCTTTGCCTATGATTCTTATCGTCGTTTTATCATGATGTTCAGCGATGTTGTTCTGGATGCGGATATTGATTTGTTTGAACACGCACTTGAAAAAGTAAAGGAAGACAAAGGATATAAATTCGATACAGAATTGACAGCCGAAGATCTTAAACACCTGGTCGAACAATTCAAAGAAATCGGCAAAAAAATCGGTAAAGAATTTCCCCAAGATCCATGGGAACAGTTAAATCGCGGCATCACCGCCGTATTCAATTCCTGGATGACGAAGAAAGCGGTTACTTATCGCCGCCTTAACAATATTCCGGGCGACTGGGGAACCGCCGTTAATGTCCAAGCCATGGTGTTTGGAAACGCGGGTGATGACTGTGCAACCGGTGTTTGTTTCAGCCGCGATCCCGCAACCGGCGAAAATATGTTTTATGGCGAATATCTGATTAACGCCCAGGGTGAAGATGTGGTGGCCGGGATAAGGACTCCATTGCCGATGGCGAAAGACAATTCCAGCCAGACGTCGCTTGAAGAAGCCATGCCGACAGTATACAAAGAGCTTTGCGAAATCCGTGAAAAGCTGGAAAAACATTACAAAGATATGCAGGACATGGAATTTACGGTGGAACATGGAAAATTGTGGATGCTCCAAACCAGAAATGGAAAACGCACAGCCACAGCGGCTGTCCGCATCGCAGTTGAAATGGTGGACGAAGGTTTGCTGAACAAGGAAGAAGCCATATTAAGCGTCAAAGCCGAACAGTTGGATCATCTGTTGCATCCGACGCTTGATCCAAAGGCGACAAAAAAAGTAATCGCTACCGGTCTGCCGGCATCACCGGGTGCGGCCGTCGGACGCGCGGTATTCAGTGCGGACGACGCAGTCGCTTGGGTCGCAAAGGGTGAAAAAACAATGCTTATCCGCGTCGAGACTTCACCGGAAGATATAGCCGGAATGGATGCAGCCCAGGGTATCATCACCGCACGCGGCGGAATGACTTCACATGCCGCCGTTGTGGCGCGCGGAATGGGAAAACCCTGTGTTTCCGGATCCGCCGATATCAGAATAGATTATACGTCAAAAACCATGAAGACCATGTCCGGCACAGTCATAAACGAAGGTGACTGGGTTTCCATCGACGGTGGTAAGGGTGAAATAATCGAAGGCCAGATGCCAACAGTTTCAGCCGAACTTACCGGTAATTTTGGAAAGCTTATGGAATGGGTCGATTCATTGAAAGTATTGGAAATCCGCGCAAATGCAGAAACCCCACGTGATGCAAAACAAGCCCGTGAATTCGGGTGCGAGGGCATTGGGCTGGCCCGTACGGAACATATGTTCTTCGAAGGTACCCGTATTACCGACATGCGCGAGATGATTCTTGCCGATGATGAAACCGGACGCAGGGGGGCGTTGAACAAGCTGTTGCCGCACCAGCGCACAGACTTTATCGAACTATTCAAAATTATGGATGGAATGCCGGTCACAGTTCGCCTTATCGATCCGCCGTTGCACGAATTTGTGCCACATGCCGAAGCAGATCAAAGAGAGCTGGCATCAAAAATCGGTAAAACGTATGAATTTGTTGCCCAGCGTGTTTCCGCCCTGCATGAACAAAATCCCATGCTTGGCCATCGCGGATGCCGACTGTGTATAACATATCCCGAAATTTGTGAAATGCAGACACGCGCCATCTTAGAGGCCGCATTAGAATGTAAAAAACAAGGCATCAAAGTCATGCCGGAAATCGAAGTGCCCTTGGTCGGTTCAAAAAAGGAACTGGATCTGGTAAAGGCCGTAATTGATGCGACCGCCGCACAGATATTCGCGGAAAAAGGCGAAAGTATCGAATACAAGGTTGGATCCATGATCGAACTTCCACGTGCAGCATTACTGGCGGACGAAATCGCCCAGTCTTGTGAATTTTTCGGATTCGGCACGAATGATTTAACCCAAACGACACTTGGGATGTCGCGCGACGATACGGCACAAATACTGGATGAATACCGTACGCGTGGTGTCTATGTAGCCGATCCGTTCGCATCAATTGACGTTCCGGGTGTTGGTAAATTGGTTGAAACTGCGGTACAGCTGGGACGCAAGGCAAAGGGGCATGATATCCATATGGGTGTATGTGGTGAACACGGCGGCGACCCACAATCCATCGAATTCTTTCATCAGACAGGAATGGATTTTGTATCGTGCAGCCCGTTCCGCATACCGATTGCAAAATTGGCGGCGGCACAAGCGGCGGTTAAATACCCACGAAAGTAAAAAAGCATAAGACGTGAAGCGTGAGTTAGTAAGACGAATTCGCTTCACGTCTTGTGTAACCACCCACCTATTTTTCTATTCCCAGCGCATTGTGTCCGACTGTTTCCATCACTGCAACCCCGACTGCTGCGCCACCTGTGGCACCCGCAACAGTACCCCATGTACGACCCTTCCTTTTCGCATCAAGAATCAGTTTTTCCACAGCCTGATCGTCAAGCCATCCGCCGCAAGTCACCGGTGTGCCAACCATAAAATACCGCGCACTTAATGAATCCATCCTTATTCTCCTGTCCGCACTTTCGATCTCTACGCGGATCCAGCAAGCATTATTTTCTGGCCATGCCGTATCTTCACGCAGACCGGCATAATCCGTACCACTGTTGGTTTTAGATGCCCAAATAAAATTGCTATCGCGGCCACCGGATGCGGCATCGCATTCCGCCCTTGTCATTGCGCCAGACATTTGAAATTCATCGCCCCAGTCCGCAATCTTTTTGCCCGCCGATACGCATGACAAGTCTTCAAAACCCTTTTTTATTTGATTCTTTTTAATTAAACGATTGGTAATAATACCGCCAAGAGTTCCCATCACAACCCCGGCCACCGCATCCGAAATAACCCGGGCAGTGGGAAACTCTTTGGGCAATTCAATATTGATGTTAATAGTTCCACCACTATCATTGTTTGACCTATCACTAGGTTCCCTAGTTGTTTTATATCCTTTCAGCGAAAATTCCAGAATAAAATTTGCTCTATCCTGAACGCTAATATTGTATGTTCCGTCTGTTTCTGTTTTTACAAAATTATCAGTTCCCAACTCCCTTACAGTCACCCCAAATAAAGGAAAATTATCACGACTGTCTTTAACAGTGCCAGTAATTGGCATACCCTGTCCAGAAGAACTTGATGATGTGGATCCACTAACAAATTCTAAAAATTTTTTAAAAAAACCAGTATCATCTATATCTATCCAGCAAACATTGTGGAAACGATACTGCACCCACCGATTGGTATATTCGATAATTGAAATTCTGTTCCTAGATGCTTCATCAAGATCACAGATTTCTTCTTTACAATCACCCCATCTCCATTCACCAGGTTCAGGCTCTAAACATTGTCTTACTTCAGGATACTCACACTCGTAAAAGCTTTTGCTATATCGATGACGCTCATAAGTACAAATAAGATCTTGATCTGTGAATGGATCCTTTATCGTTGTAGGTATATTATCAGCATGTCCGGCAAATCCCATAACAATCAATATCAGAACCAAAAACCACTTCATTTTTTAACCTTTTTTCGCATTACATTGTACCAGAAAAAACAGGAAAGAAAAAGATATTGTCTGTCAAAAAAATAGAAAAATATACGAAAGTATAATTAAGACTGTCGTCTGATGCATTATATTTCACGCACCCACAGCAACTATAAATATTTTCGCCTTGTCCGCTGCGGATATGACCGCGGCGCGATCTATCACGAAACATTCTTTCGCATCCACAACTATACCGCGCAGGCCGGCCGCCGCAACATCACGGACAGTATCGACACCAATTGCAGTGGTGTCTATCCTTAAATCCTGTTTTGGTTTTATCATCTTTGCGAATACTCCAGATGCCTTTTTACCCCGCCTATTTTTTCTGATTTCAACCACCCGGCGTAACATATTTGCGGTGCCCTCGGCGGCTTCTATCGCAAGAACCTGTCGATCTACAACCACACTTGCGCCTATATCTTCTGCACCGATTACTTTTGATACTTGGATCGCGCGATCAATTACTTTCTTGTCCGCTGTGGTCGGACGTGTCTTTGTCTGAACACCGGGCGCAAACGTAAGATCGGGGCATAAATCTTGGGCACCAACTATTTTAAATCCTTTGGATTCGATTCCACTGATTACAGCACGCGCCATGGAATCATATCCTTTTTGATTTTTCAAAACTTTCATAAATACCGACAAAGACCAAAGATCTGGTCGCACATCGGATAAATCCGGGTGTCCAATCGCACCAACAAAAGTTAATAATTTTATACCACGTCGTTTGCATTCCCGCGCAGCCGCACCGCCACCACCAAGCCGCACCACCATATCTGGCATTAATTCCGGCTCATAAAATCCGCGCAGTCCCACAACAAATACTTCCCAGCCAGACGCACGCAATGAATCGCGCACCAAAAAGGGCAGACGCAACGCGCCGGCGAATAATGCTATCTTTTTATCGCTTACATTTTTCATGCTATTATTATAATGCCAAACGGCAATAGAATCAAATATAAAAACTATCCCCCTTTTTCGGGGGGATAATCCGAATGCCGCCAAAAGGAAGGAAGGAAAGGAGAAAAGGCGAACACTCTGAACTGGTGACTCTCAGGGTCTAGAGGAGAGAGAATGTAGGAGGGAGTCTAGGGTCCCTGAAAGTCAAACAAAATATAATACACTACACTCATTTGTCAAGCGTTTTGTCAAAAAAAGTTTTCACAAAGTGTATAATCAGGAATTATTACAATAAATAATTAATATTACATGATAATTAATCATAAATATGAATCCATGAAGCGTCAGATATGAAATATAAGGCACGAAGCGTGATACAATAGTCTCAGCGATGCTTTCGTATATTTTTCTATTTTTTGACAAACAATATCTTTTTCTTTCCTGCTTTTTCTGGTATAATATCGAAAAAGGAGACCATGTAATGAAAAAAATTTCCATATTTGTTTTATTGTTCATAGCTTCAACCGTAACCGCAGATGCCGCATCAAATCCGCGTGGAAATCAAAGAACCACCCCCGTTGCACCAATGCAGCCACGCACAGCAACGACGGCGGCAGCGACCGAAACGGCCACAACTGCAATTGCGGTACCAACACAGTACACCACACCCGCACAGAATGCAGAAGCTGAATTGTCCGCTGCAATTATGACCACACGCACAAATTGCGCCGGAATTGTCGAAGCACTTGAAAAAATGAGATCCAGGGCAGTTACCACAACCGCCGTTACAAGCATAGGCACAGCGGCACATGGGGCAACGTATGTCACTACCGATGAAGATACACGGCTTAGTAGAAGTAAAGAAGAGGAACCAATCACTGTCGGATTGACTGCCGGGGCTGCCGCTGCAAATGTCACGGGCGCAATTCTTGCCGGAACCAATAAAGTAGACAGCGATCTGGCCGGTGCCATAATCAAGTGCAAAGATTCAGCAGAAAATATAGAACAAGTAATGGGGCAAGCCCGACTGGATGGGGCAGATGAAGCAATCCTTTCCCATGCAAAGAAAATTGCAGAGCTTTGTGGTAATTTTAACATGGAACAAGTATCGAAAATTAATAATCGTGCAACCGGAGCCATGGTGGCCAGTACAACCGGTGCAGTCGGCAGCATAGCGCAAGTCGTTAATCAAACCACCGATAAAATCAAGTTTGCTGGCACAGAGCCTGTCACAATAGGCACAACAGCGGCAACTTTGGTTGGGGCTGTGATAAATGCCACACAGATAAAAGCAATCGGAACCGCGCTGCAAGTCGCAAAGGAATGTCAAAATGCTCTTGAAAGTGATGCGTTACCTGCATCGCTTTAATCGCATCGGCATCTTGACTTTCGCGAAAATACGCATAATAATTACCCAATGAAGAAAGAAATCATACTTACCGGGGAACGTCCCACTGGATCGTTGCATATCGGACACTATGCCGGTGCTTTACAAAATCGCATAGCTATGCAAAACAGCAACAGGTTTGAAACATTTGTTATAATAGCAGATGCCCAGGCCTTGACCGATAATGCCGAAAATCCAGACAAAGTACGTGAAAATGTATTACAAGTAACGCTGGACAATTTGGCCGTTGGAATAGACCCGGAAAAATCGACTATATTTATTCAATCCGCTGTGCCGGAACTGACAGAACTTGCATTTTACTACCAGAACCTGGTAACGGTTGCACGCCTGCAACGCAATCCAACGGTAAAATCCGAAATCGCGCAAAAAGAAAGATTCCGGGGCGGCACACCTGTCGGATTCTTTACTTACCCTATTTCCCAGGCCGCGGACATTACCGCATTTGATGCCGGAATTGTTCCCGTCGGCGAAGATCAGATGCCAATGATAGAACAAACCCAAGAAATTGTACAAAAGTTCAATTCTCTGTACGGCAAAACCCTGGTAATGCCAAAAGGGGTTATACCAGAAAATACCGCTGCACGCCGTTTGCCCGGAATCGATGGAAATGCAAAAATGGGCAAATCCCTGAACAATACGATAAACCTTGGGGACAGTGCGGATATTATTGCGGCAAAAATAAAAACCATGTACACCGATCCTTTGCACCTTTGCATTGAAGATCCGGGTCATACCGAAAACAATCCGGTGTTCCAATATTTGATGGCATTCGCGACACCCGAGCATTTTACCGCATTTCTGCCAGAATATAAAGACTATGCGGAACTTGCCGCGCATTATGAACGCGGTGGACTGGGCGATGTAAAGGTAAAAAAATTCCTTAATGAAGTGATCCAGGAAATACTGTGCCCTATTCGCAAGCGGCGCGAACAGCTGGAACGCGATCCGAATGCTATTATGGAAATCTTGCATAAGGGTACTATCAAAGCCCGCGAACGCGCCGCCGTCACAGTCGCCCGTGTCAAAAAGGCGATGAAATTGGAATATTTTGTTTAACGGTATTCTAATACCACATATAAACTTCTTGACTTTTCCGCCACTTTGGGACATAATCGCCAACGTAAAACAAAAAGGTTTAACAAATGGCAACCAAATCACTTAAACAGCGCGAGCTGGAATCCAAATGGATCCTTATCGACGCAACCGATATCGTGCTGGGTCGTCTTGCGGCGTATGTCGCGACAATCCTGCGTGGAAAGCACAAACCCACATATACACCCCATATGGACTGTGGCGACAATGTAATAATCATAAATGCAGAAAAAATCGCGCTGACCGGCGGAAAAGCGGAAAAGACAAAATTCTTTTGGCATACCGGTTGGGTCGGCGGGATCAAGGAGCGCACTCTTGGTAAACTGCGCCAGGAAAAACCCGAAAAACTGATATTTAATGCAGTAAAACGCATGATAGGCCGCCGTTCGGCAGTGGCACTTGCCGACAAACGCCTTGGCAATCTGTATATATACGCGGGGTCAGAACATAAACACTCTGCACAAAATCCGACAGTCATAGATTTTGGCGCGATGAATTCAAAAAACAAAAGGGCTTAAAAAATGGTAGAAAAAGCGAAAAAAGAAGCGACAACAACCGCCAAGTCCGCCGCAGAAAAAAAACCGGCATCCGAAAAGAAAACTGTCGCGCCCAAGGCGGCCGAGAAGAAGGCAATTGTGGTAAAACCAACAATAGAAAAGAAACCAGTGTCCGCAAAATCCGTTGCGACCGGTGATAAAATCACAAAACAAAGCAACACGGTTTATGCGACCGGAAAGCGCAAAAATTCCGTGGCACGTGTATATATCGCACCGGGCAAAGGCGAAATAATAATCAATGAAATTCCGATGGCGGATTATTTCAAACGCCCTGTGTTGCAGATGATTCTGCGTCAACCGTTTGGTGTGACAAAGCGCGATGGCCAATATGATGTTCGTGCATTTGTATCCGGCGGCGGACTTTCTGGCCAGGCAGGTGCCGTAAAACACGGTATCTCAAAAGCCCTGACCCTGATTGAACCGGACGCACGTGGTGCGCTGAAAAAAGCCGGGTTCTTGACCCGTGACAGCCGTATCGTGGAACGCAAGCATTATGGTTACCGAAAGGCTCGTCGCAGCACACAATACAGCAAGCGTTAACAACAAATCCCGCCACGGCGGGATTTTATTCTTGCCTTTTAATACATGCAGTTGTATAAATAGTGCTGCGTCAGGGCGTAGCTCAGCCTGGTAGAGTACTTGCATGGGGTGCAAGGGGTCGCTGGTTCGACTCCAGTCGCCCTGACCAATGTTTCTGCGGCTTTCAGAGGTTTGTTGATTTTTGCGATTTCGTAAAACTCAACAAATACTCAACAACTTCATCACTTTTATATATATGAAACTCTATGATTAAGAGTGTATCATTTTGATGTAAAATAGTCAAGCAAAAACCGCGCAAACCCGCGGATGTTATGGTGTTCCGTAAATCGCAAAAACTATGATTTTCTTTTTATTTGATATATAAAAACTGCCCGAAATATCTTAAGCCTATCTTTTTTGCCATTGCGTGCCACAAAATGATAACAGACTGATATCAAATGATATCTAGGGCCACCAAAGCGCACCTATAAAACCCGCCAGGTCGCGCGCGTCAATTCAAGGGCCATGCGTTATGATTCGACTTCAAAGGTAGGGGGTAGTTAAAGTTCAAAGCGTCGATAACAGGGCACCCTATCCCCTAGAAAATCCGCGCTATAAAAATTCACTCATCTTTTTTTGTCACATTTTCAAAATAGGCAGCAATCCTATCATATTCTGCTTTTTCTTCCAGGCTCTTGTTTTTTAACCACTCTTGGTGTTCCCGTGTGAGTCGTTCACGTTCCTCCTCACATCGCTTCTTGAACTCTACCATTTCTTTTCTCAATTCAGCTTGGCGGGCCTGATATTCTTCTTCGCTGCTAAACCCCCATTCTTTTAACTGCTCTCTTCTATATTCTTCTGGCGACGGTTCTGTTATGCCTTCATAAATGGCACGTAGGATAGCAAATACCATTGGCAGCCCCACAAAAACAACTAATAAAGCCAAAAGAACAGAAAAAAATACGCCCATTTTATTTCCATCCGAATTTATATGCGACACCTGCATAAAATGCTTTATTGGTTCCTTCCATTTTGGCCTTTTCTCCTACTAAGGTACTTTCGCCTTCCCCGAAATCTTGATATCTGAATCCGATATTTAGCCCGAATCTATCAGACAGTGCGACATTAAGCCCGAACATTATTTGATAAGACAGCCCCATTGTTGTCATAGAATCGTCAATATCCAGAAGTTCAACCTTTACTGCCGTATTTATGATTCCTAATCCAAGGCCGGCGCCCACATAAGGGGAAAATCCCGGAACTATTTCATAATCGAAATATCCATTGAACATTATGGAATATGCGGCAACTTCGGCACGAGCTAAACTTGTTTCTGCCCACATTCCACCGGCGGCTTGTATTTCGCCTTCAATGCTTGCATATGGGTTAATCCTGCTTCCAAGGCTTGCGCTTATACCAAACGGCTTTTCGCCCTTCATTTGGCTGTCCTCACCTCCAAAATGTATTCCTAAACTTTTTTGTAATTTCAATCCAATAAATCCATCTCTTGTTTCAGGTGTAATGGTTTTTTGCGTCGCTTTTGTAGCTTGTTGGTAATAGTCTTGTTGTGGTGCACGTGTATAATAATCGTTAAGTGAATTAGGCTGATAGTCGCCATAGTAAGGCGATTGATATGCAAATGCTGGTGCACCCACTAACAGGCCGCAAACAATAAAAAGTTTTCTCATAAGATTCTCCTTTGTGTAAAAAAGACCACCAAAGGGAATTGGTGGTCGGGGAGTTCAAAAAATCACATCTGAGTATGACCCCGCCAGTTTTCGGGCAAGCCCTGTTCTATGTACCGGCGGCTCCCCGACCATACTGGCGGGGGTGCAACAAACAGCGCACCGGGGGTGCTTATTTATTGCGGCGGGATTGCAGCAGTTTTTAGGCTACCACTCAGATGCAGTCTTTTGAAGGACCCGAACCCACTCCCGATGGATTCAGCGAAATTATAAACGGGCTGGCAAAAAAATACTAGCAAAAAAGTTAATATGGGGCACAAAGTACAAGCCCAACTCTTCAAATTAACCGCAAGGAATTAAATTAACTTTATGGTTGATTTTATCTAAAATATTTGTTACGATAGACATGTAAAGAAAATCGAATCGTATGATTCTGTGCTCTTTACAATAACAAAGGAGATGAAAAATGTACACAGAACTTGGGAAATGGCTAAAAATATTTAGACTGTCCGAAGGTATCAGGTTGTACGACATGGCAAAAAAAATAGGGGTATCTTCGGCCTTCCTGTCGGCCATAGAAACAGGAAACAAGACAACACCGGTAAGCTTTTTTGACAGACTAACTTCTGTTTACAACTTGTCGTCAGAGCAAAAAAGCGAATTGATGCAAAAAATCGTGGAAACCAGAGAGCAACAAGCGACTGGAAAGCCCTCGATACGGTTTACCATTGACCACCCCAAACAGGGGGTAGATGACCTTGCGTTTTCATTCGCTAGAAAAGCAAACTATTTGACGGAACAAGAAAGGAAGCAACTGTTGAAAATTCTCAACAAAGCAGCAGAAGGAGATAGCAGTGTTTCAAATTAGGAGAGCGGGCGCGCCAGTAAGTCCAAGGTCTATCAAAAATATAAGGGCAGTCGCGCAATCGTTCAGAGAAAAATTTACCAAAGCGCTCAGTGATTTTAGGGTGTTTTGTCCGATTACATCGATTTTAGATTTACTCGGCACAGGCGAATTTGAAGAATACAGTTTTATGGTCGTTGATGGGTCTGACCCAAGTATGCAGGGCAAATGGGCTTTTACGGACCCAGAACGAAAATCAATCTGTATAAGCCAGGAAATTTACGACAAAGCTTGCGAAAATGACCCTCAAGCGAGATTCACAATCGCCCATGAATTAGGCCATATCTTTTTGGACCACAAAAGAGATGCTGTCTTCGCGCGAAACAATGTTAATGCCGAAATACCAGCATATCGCGATTCAGAATGGCAAGCCGATACATTCGCTGCGGAATTGTTGATGCCTGCGGAATTAGCACGTGGGAAAAGAGCGAAGGAAATGGAAGCTTTGTTCGGAGTATCCGCATCTGCAGCCCAAGCAAGAGAGGACAGATTAAGAAAGGAAATTTAAAAAATTGAAAGGTTGTTAGTGGAATAACAACCTTTCGTGCACATATCTCAGAGAAACCCACTGCTGGGATTCCCAATGAGAGATTATATGCGGAAACACTGACAATTATAATCTTTTTTGGGGCGCTTGTCAAATTCGCGAGAATTGAACGAGTTATTTGTGGGCAACCCCAAAAAAGGAGTTCGCCATGAGCGATACCCCCCGCTTGGATTCAGACGCCGGTTATTACTATATTTTTGTAAAATCGATAACCGTTCGCGGCAAAAAGCTGTATGCCAAAAATTATGGCAAAAAAGCTTTTCGAATCCGAATAAAAAGTAGATAAAACAAAAACACCCCGGCTAATGCCGGGGTTCTATGTCTTTATTTACTCTGGCATTCTATCATAAATCAACAAAAAAAGCAATTATAAATTTCCCAAATTCCCGCCACTATATATGCGGGAAAATGGGAAAATCATATAGCAGCATTACTCTTTTGATTTTTCTGCTCTTTTGTATCTCTTTCTAACTTCATATACTTTGGTTTTGGATGCTCCCGTAATATCAACTATTTCTTTGGCATTTTTACCCTCTTTCAAAAAATTGATAATATCATCTATTTCTTCGCTTTGGGGGGCTTCCGCCTTTTCCCATTTTAATCCCATTTGCTCGCCAACCGGGTTAAGTTCACCACAAGAAATGAGTTTTGTATAAATACCTCTTACCGACTGACCTGTCGCCCCGCGCATTTTTGTATATTTTGTGAATACAAATGCGCCATTTTCCGGCCTGTGGTCTTTGGGAACTATCAGAGTCAAGGACGCATTCATCAGCGTTTCTATTGTAGATGACCCACGACCACCTTTTTCGGGGTCTTTGCCCGTGTGATGAACCCACAGGACTGAACGACCTTTCCCGCGCTGCTCTCTTGACCAACGATTGAAATCAATCCAAGTCCCGGAACTATTTTCATCTTTTGCCGTGTAAAGGAAATGGACATTATCAATAATTATTAAATCTACACCTTCTAATTCTTGCTCCAGCCGTTCTCTGCCTTCTTGCGTTGCTAAATCCGGCATGGGATTGTCGCCTTGAAAATCGCTACAAAACAAACTCAAATTTTCAGTTTTTACAATCTTGTCTTCGGTTCTAAAACCGACAATCAGCCGATTTAATCTTTCTTGAATTTCGCTCCCGTCCATTTCGCCGTCAATGTATAATACCTTGCGTGGAGTTTCTGCCGTGAAGTTTAAGAACCCAAAGCCAGATGCAACCGCACAGGCAATCGCCAAAGCGAAATAAGTTTTTCCGGCCCCGCGTTCAGCGCATATAATGGATATGCCTTTTTGCGGAATAAGCGGGTATAGGAACCATTCTCTTGGCGGCAATTTTAATGCCAGCAATTCATCAGCTGTATAGATATTGTAATTAAAGGTTGCCACTTCGGGCATGTTGTTTTCATTTTTCATATTATTTCTCCTTTTGTAAATTGGCGGCGGACTTCGTCCAGGCCATAGGCACAATGCAAATCATTCCAATCGGACGCGCCGGGCGCCGTGATATATGGAATTATCACCGAAAGCCCGAATTGGCGCGCGACCCTTATAGCAGTTTCGCGGCCCGTGTTTGGGATTTTCTCCCAATCATTATCCGCCGCGATTATAATTCTGTGCTTTGGGTATTTCTTGACCAGAGATTCCGCCACGGGTGCGATATTGCCAGCGTCAAAGGCCACAAAGACAGGCAACTGTGTCGCTTCGTGCAGACTGGCGCCGGTCGCCCAGCCTTCGCAAATTATGACTAGGCCGAAAGTTTCGGTTTCACCGAATTGGAAAAACAAACCTTTCTTTCTGGCACCTGGCAAAAATCGCTTTTCGCCCACTGCCGTAATGGTTTGCAAATTCCATAATTTGCCATCCGTGTCGTATAGTGGGATTTTCAAGGCATCCCTTTCCGCTTGATACCTTGCGTCGTGAGGCTGGATTTGCTTCCGGGCAAGGTATAGGTGAGCCGGTGTTGCCACTGGCAGAGAATCAAAATCGCGTTGTGCGATTATCGCCTTACAATTATATTGATTCTCTATCCGTTCACGTTCGCGCGCCTGCTCTTGTTGAAGTCTTTGGTGTAATTTTGCAATTTGTTGCGGCGTTCTTTCCGTCTTGTTGTTTTGAAAAACAAAGGCGCGAATACCAGAACAAAAATCACCAAAAACCCAATTATAGCGGTCGAGCCGAACGGCCCAATATCGGGAATTTTTACCCCAGCGGGTAACGCCCGAATCTTTCAAAGTCCTGTCCGGTGCAGGTATACCGTGTTGTTGCAATGCGTCAATTAGAATCTGATTCATGCCTCAACCCCCTTATCTAATGAATGGGTTTTTGCCGGCGACAATTTTTTTTGAATCCATTCGTCGATTAGCGCCTTGTTATATCGGACCGACCGCGACCACTTGAAATGTGCCGGGCCCCCGCCTCTCGTGATATAGGTCCGAAGGCTTGCCGAAGTTCGATGTATGCCCTTTATATAGATAAGGTAAAATTCGGCTTCGTCCGTCGTCCAATACTCCTTTTGCAAAATCGCGTTTTTTCGCGATTCTAGTTTTTCATCTGTCATTTTGTTCTCCGTTGTTGGTATGACTTGCAAACCCGATGCTTGCAATCATCGAGCGAAAAATAGGGAAGAAAACGGTGAATTATAAGAATCTCTGCTTGTAGAGAATGTATAGTGTGCTAGCAGACTACACATAAAAACCAAAGAAAATCAAAGATTGTTGAATTATTATTTTTTAGATTTTTTATAAGCACGCAACACTTTCAAAATGGTGGACTTTACTAATATTGTATCGCCCATGTTATCTAAATCTTTTTTACTGATAGAGCTTTTATAAGCCCCTGTTTTCATTGCTTGCACAATAATATCCGCAATCTTTGGGATGCTCAACTTATGGTCTAGTTTTTGTTTTTCATCGAAAACACTTTCACAATACCTATATAGTGGAGTATACATTTTTTCAGATTTAGCTTTGCCGCCTTTTTGTTGTATTGTCTGTGAGTCACTATTCACGGCACCGCCGGGGAAAATAGATTTTAATTTTAACAAACTAACAACAGGATATGAATATTCAAGTGCGGCGCCAATGCCATATTGTATATTCATTGTTGTAAAGTCGTCGCCTATGTACACATCCGGCCCGGTTGAGATTTCTTTCAATTCGTCCGTATTAGCGTCATATAAGAATGGTTTTACTTTCCCCTTTTGTATTTCTATGGCTAACTTATGTTTCGCAATATCCATTTTTGAACCATAGTCATTTCCTTTATATCCAAGCACTCGCAATTTTTCTGAATTATAATCTAATGGCTCCCAATTGAAGGCAATCCACTCGCAGGCTTGTTTAATGGTACATCTGATAAATTCTGACATTGTGATTCTCCTTTTAGATTTTCCGTGCTAGTGCCGGCCAGGGCTTCTTTGAAGCTTAATGATATATCATCCGCCGCCGCGATTAAAGACTTATCTACAAAGTGGATATATCGGCCGGTTATGCCGACACCTTTCGACTTATGGCCTAGTAGGGCCCCGATAACCAAAGGGCTATATCCCATGTACTCGCCCATGCTTGCGAATGTATGGCGTAAGGCATGAATATCAAAATTGGCCTTTTGAAAAATCAAACTATTATTGTCGTCCCGAACATTCAAAATTGCTTTAAGCGCTTTGTATAATCCGCTCCCAGTCAAATGCCCGTCCTTGGATTCCCTGGTGGCGGGGAATACAAAGGGGGATTTGTTATCGCGCCGCCGCCGTAATTCTTGCAACAATTCCAGCGCCCCCTTTCCGAATGGCCGGACTTGTTTCCCGGTGGTCTTGGTAATCGGGAAATAAAAACATTGTTTTTCCCAGTCTATATAATCCCATTTAAGGCTTGCTATTTCACCCTTGCGGCAACCGGTTAGCAATATCAGTTTAATGGGATTTATGGCGGTCTTATGGTCTTTTTGCACCTTGTGATATGCCAGCAGGCCGCCAAAGCCACGAATCTCGTCAATAGTTAAAAACACTTCTTTTTTATTATCCGGCGCGCGCTTTATTCCACGCGCGGGATTCTTTTCCAGTTTTCCATGTTTGATAGCATATTCAAAAATAGTCACCAGAAACGCCAAAGTGTGAGAGGCGGCGGATTTACCGCCCTTTACATAAATCCGGCCACGCAGTTTTTCACTTTTTTCTTTCCGGCGGATTTTATCACCGCATTCTATATCACGGACAAGTCCCGTGACGATTTCGCTATTGACTTCCTTTATCGACAAATGGCCTATCAAAGGCTTTATATGGCGGTCTATCGCGCTTCTGTTGTGCGATATAGTGCTTTCTCTTTTATGGCCTGTGCCCTCGCGCATATACCAATCGCACATTTCGTCGACGCTCATGGTATTTTTGTCTTCCTGGCGCTGGGCGGCGGGGTCTTGTTCATAGGTTATATCGGCGAACTTCTTTTCGGCTAATCGGCGGGCCTCGTCCGGTGCGATTTTACCGACGCGCCCCAGAGTCAGATATTTTTGCCGCCCGTATTTATTCCGGTATTGAATTATAAAAGATTTCGAGTCCTTTTGGACTACAATCCCGAATCCTTTCAAGGATTCATCCCACACACGGTAAGTTTTGTCCTTGTATTCAAGGGTTTTTATTAGACTGATTCCGATTCTTGACATGGCATATCTCCTATGTTATTCTTAAAAAACTCAACAAATACTCAACAATCACACTCAAAAGAGCGCAAAGTTGAGCGTAGAGCCACATAGTGATAAAGTGATGAAGTGCAAGGTTTTCTGCGGATTTTCACAAGTCCGCAAAAACTTTCAAAACAGAACAAAGTCGTATTATCTTGCATGGGGTGCAAGGGGTCGCTGGTTCGACTCCAGTCGCCCTGACCACTTATTAGAAATAATCATAAGGTGTGAGATGATGCGAAATTACGAAAATCAAATCACATCATCCTTTCACCACGAAAGAGAAAATACGACTATTAAAAAGACTTAATCGGATTATAAAAATAGGATCAAATACAGGAATATACCTTTTTTGATTATTTTTTGAACCTTACATCTCCCCACCAATACGGAATTAGTTCTTTCAAAGTTATTGTTTTCCCGGTTTCAAAATCCATCATAATTTCTGTATCTTTATTTTTGTCGGACAGTTGCATCAGAAATTCTCTGCAAGCACCACATGGAGCCCAATTATTCAATTCTTCTTTTGGCGGGATGCTTCCGCGCGCTAAAAGACGTTTTACCACCAATTCGCCCGTTTCGGTTACCATTTTCGTTATTGCAACCCGTTCAGCGCACAGGCAAACCACTCCGCAGCAGTTTTCTATATTTATTCCGGTAAAAATTTTTCCGTTTTCGCTTTCCAGCGCGCATGACACATCCCCCCCAGTCACAAACGGGGACCATGTTCTTGAACCTTGAAGTTTTTCGGCTTCATAATTCAGCTTTTCCCATATGTTATTTCCCATAATTAGCCCCCATGGTTATATCCAAAAAAGTACATTTCTGTCGCTTGATTACCAAATATTAACCCTGCTCTCTGGTGCGATATAAAGTATATCATTTGGTTTAATATCAAACGCTTTGTACCAAGCGTCAACATGCGGCAATATTCCGTTTACCCGCCAACGAGCAAGTGAATGTACACCGGTTTTGGTACGGCGCAGAATTTCTTCCGGACGAATGTTGCCGGCCCAAATCGAAGCATAAGATATGAAAAATCTTTGTTCTGGTGTAAAATTTTTCCACGTCAACGATTGTGTGTTCATAGCAGCATTTTGAAAAGCCGTAAATGATATAGTAACACCACCATAGTCTGATAAATTTTCACCCAGACTGAATTCCCCGTTCGCAAATATGCCCGGTGCGACTTCTATACCGTTAAAAAATTCTCGCATGATTTTTGCGCGTTTTTCGAATGCCTGTGCGTCCGAACGTGTCCACCAATCGTTCATATTTCCATCCTTGTCAAATTTTCGTCCGCTATCGTCGAACCCATGCGTCATTTCATGTGCGATTACACTGCCGATGGCACCGTAATTGAACGCATCATCGGCAGACATATCAAAAAACGGCGGTTGCAGTATTCCGGCCGGAAAACAAATTTCATTTGTCTGTGACCAATAATAAGCATTTACCGTATGCGGATTCATAAGCCATAAATCACGATCAACCGCCTTGCCCAATTTTTCCAGCCAATATTCGTCTTCAAACATGTCCGCGCGTTTTATATTCGCCCAATATGAATCATCGGTAATTTCCAGCTTTGAATAATCACGGAATTTATCTGGGTATCCGATTTTGGCACGGAATGTGGCCAGTTTATCAAGTGCTTTTTTCTTTGTCGGGTCGCTCATCCATTCTAATTTTTTTATTCGTTCGAAGTATGCGTCACGAAGATTTTCAACCAGCTGCTCCATACGCTCTTTTGCTTCGGGCGGAAAATATTTTTTAACATATACTTCGCCGACCGCTTCGCCTATTGATGCATCAAGAATTGATAAAGCTCTCCGCCACCTGGGTTTTGGCGATGGCTGACCCGATAATGTACGGCTGTAAAAATCAAAAGTCAGATCGAATGCCGCATCATCCAAAAATGCCGATGCCTTTCCAATCAGCATGCGTTTCAAATAAAGTTTTATATCATCCATCGGCGCGTTATCGATGATCTCCAAAGCTTCGGTTAATGCTTTTGGTTGTCCCACATTTATGGTCATGGGTCTTGCGCCACGTGCGTCAAAATATGCGTCCCAATTAAACCCGTTGAACTTTTTTTTGAACTCTGCATAAGAAAATCTATGATAATTTTTTTCTGGATCGCGCAGATTTTCTTTTTTGGAATGTGCGCGGGCAAGCCGTTCTTCCAATTTATATACACCCTGAACATCGCCATCTATGTCAAAGTGCATGAACAGATCCGACAAATAGTTTTTATATTTTTTGCGAATTTCAGCACTTTCCTTGTCAAAGTAATATTCGCGTTCGGGCAACCCGATTCCGGATTGTCCGATTACAAATATGTATATGCTGCTGTCTTTCATGTCCGGTGCTATGCCACTGCTCCAAAATCCGCTTGCGGTCTTATGAAACCCGCCCAAAAAGGCGGCCAGATCACTTCGATTTGCCAAGGAGTTTATTTCAGCCAAATCACTTCTGGCTGGTTCAATTCCATCGTTGTTTAATTTCTTATCATCCATTGCGACATTATAAAATGTTCCAATTTTTTGTTCTATTGTTCCTGTCGCATGCCGCCGTTGTGCAATTCCAACAACAAGGGATTTTATTTTCGCATCATTGTCCTGAATCAGTTTTTCAAATGCGCCGAATCTGGCGTAATCATCGGGAATAGGATTCTCGAACCGCCAGCCGGAAGTCGCAAAGTCGTAAAAATCGTCACCGGGTCTTATGGATAAATCCATGTTTATAAGTTCTATTCCTGTATTCATTTTGCGATCCCCCTTAAAAGTAAATATTGTGATGGCGGTTATCACCACTGCCAATGCGGAAATTATATTAAGAATTTTGTTTTTCATGACAACCTCGTTATTTAAAAATTTTGCTGCCACTGGCGTTCAAATCGAACGCTTGCACGCTTTCTTCATTGAATGCATTATCAAGCAATATCGATACCAGATCTTGATATGACACCGCATGCATAGAATTGCGCCACAGATAGAATGCAAACGCGCCAGGTATTGGGTTTACTTCATTAAGCCATATTTCCCCAGTCTTGGAATTGCACAGATAATCGATACGCGGCGCACCGTTCGCACCCAGCAAATCGAACAATTTCACCGCAGAACTACGGATAAAATTTTCCTGTTTAGCAGTGATTTTTGGGGCGTATTCGCGACGCGATGCCAGGACTTCATCTGATGGCATGGCATCCAGAAACCCGGTTTTCTTTTTCTTTGCCCCATCACCCATATATTTGCCCGCAAATGACCAGACTTCGCCACCACTATTCGGCGTTTCTATTGTAGATGTTACGATAGCACCGTCTTTTTTCATTACTGCTATATTATATTCGACAAGGTTTTCTACAAAAGGCTCTATAATAGCAGCAGTATCCATTTTAAATACAGCCAATAATGCTGCCGACAATTCGCCTTTATTGTTCGCGCGCGAAACACCGACAGAGCTGCCCAGCGATTCCGGCTTTACTATAACTGGATATTTTATATCTAACCCGGCTGTTATCTTCGCGATGTCGATTGTTTCCGGGCGGCGGACGATTGTTTCCGGCAAGACATTTATACCTGATTGGCGGCATAACAGCTTTGTTATGTGCTTGCTCATATACACGCTGCTTGCCAGAACGCTTGCACCGGCATACGTAATTTTGGCCGCGGCCAATGCGCCTTGCCATGCACCCGATTCCCCGGAACCGCCATGAAAAGCCAAAAATGCAGCGTCAAATTTTATACGGCGTTTGAATATTCCACCTGTGACAGCCAGGCTTCCGCAATTACCGATTTCAAGGGATACCCGGGAAAGCTTTGACCGCATATAATCATCAATAGGATAATTTATGGTATATGAAAGTTCTTTCCCAATCCAAAGGTGTCCTTTGCGATCAACATAAACCGGAATGGGTTGATACCTAGATCTATCCATTACCTGACATACTTGCAGGCCGGTCAGGATACTGACATCATGTTCGAAAGATTGTCCCCCGAAAAATACCGCGATTTTCTTTGCCATTTTCCTATCCTTGGTTTATAATATCGCGTATGTTACACAAAAAAATACATAATTCAATATATTTTCAAAACATGACCGGTATGGGCGAACCATTGGTTTTTCTGCATGGCTGGGGACATAACAGCGCGAATTTGCGACCGCTTGCGACAGAGTTTATCGCAAATAATCGTTACATAATTGATTTGCCTGGTTTTGGCAATACACCGGAACCTGATACTCCGATGACGGTTGAAGAATATGCAAAGGCTATTGCGGATTGGATAATAGGGCAAAATCTAAACCCCTGGATAATCGGACACTCATTCGGTGGAAAGATAGCGATGGAAATCGCTGCCAGCCGACCGGATCTAATTCGTGGAATAATAGTCATAGGCGGCGCAGGATTTGTAACATTACGTTCCAGATTGCGTCGGATTATTTTTCGACCTGTGGTAAAATTTATACGGATGTTTGGTTCGGTCGGGGCAAAAACCGCCGCGCTTTTCCAAAGCACCGACTATCGCAACGCGTCCGGCATGATGCGCCGGATATTGTCGCAAAGTTTGCGGCATAAAACCATCGATGCGGCTCGAGAAATCCGCATTCCAACCCTGTTGATTTACGGATCGAATGATATTGATACTCCGCCAAGTTTCGGTCGCAAATTTGCCCGCGCGATTCCGGGTGCCAAACTGGAAATATTGCATGGTTTTGAACATAATGATATTCTGACCACTGGCCGGTTTCAAGTTTCAGGCATAATAAAAAGGTTTATAAAATGACATGGCAGTTTGCGGTTTTGTTACTGGCATTCGCCTTTTTTGCAGTGCGGCGAAGTCTGTTTGCATTAAAATTTTTTCAACAGAACGAATACCTGAATTGGAAATTTTTCAAATTTATTTTCTATAAGTTTCAACTGATAGATAAAATCGCATTTGCCTGTATGCTGATCGCCGGGTTGATTGCGTCACATTTCGGTTTTTTAGAATATATAGCGACGGCAATATTTATCGTGGTTGGTATATTCGAAAAGAATCCATTGCGCAATGCAAAAAAGAAACTGGTTCTGACATCGCGTGCAAAAAGGATATTCCTTGCCGCGCTTTTATTTAATGTTTCGGCCGCGGCAACATTGGCATTGTTTGCGCCGACATTGATAGCTATATTGATAGCTGTTCAACTGCCGCCGTTCATGCTGATAGCATCAAATATTTTTCTTTGGCCAATAGAATTCATGATGCAAAGGATGTATCTATCAAATGCGATAAAAAAACTTCGCGAACTTAATCCGATTTGTATCGGAATCACGGGCAGTTTTGGCAAGACCAGCACAAAAAACATCTTGCAACACATATTGCAATCTGCGGGCGTACGATCTTATGCCACAGCCCGATCAATAAATACCCTTATGGGGGTGGTACGGGTAGTACGCGAAGATCTATCGCCCGGGCATAAATATTTTATTGTTGAAATGGGTACTGATAGTCCCGGTGGGATCGCAAAATTATGCAATCTGATAAACCCAGAATATGGAATTTTGACAGCAGTGGGCGCGGCACATTATGAAAATTTCAAATCATTGGACAATGTCGCGCGTGAAAAATTCGATCTGGTAAAATCCATCGCAAAAAATGGTGGCGACTGTATTATAAATTCCATTCAGGTTGCAAAAAAGTACATAAATGATTTCGCGCCAAAAAATTCTGTAATATTACCGATGGATCTGATCCGGGATATCCGCATTAATGCAGACGGATTAAGGTTTGTTTTGAATCATGGCAACAATAATTATAAGATATTCGCACCTGTTTACGGGGAACATCAAGCAAATAACATAACATTAGCATTTTGCGCAGCAACGCAATTGGGTATTCCAACAGATACTATAATCGCCGCACTTGCTACCTTGCCACAGACACCACACAGGCTGGAAGTAAAGCGTGCAAATAGCATGATTATAGTCGACGACGGCTTTAATTCAAATCTGGACGGATTTTTATCGGCGATAGATACTGTGCGAATCCTTGCAAATTCAAACAAGGGTCGGGCTATAATCATAACGCCCGGCATGGTAGAACTTGGCGCAAAACACGACGAATACCATAAAATCGTGGGTCAGCGAACAAATGAAAAAATGGATATGGTAATTGTGGTAGCAGGTGGCAGAATCCCGACATTTATTAATCAGATTGATTCTGATAAACTGATTTACGTGGAAAGCAAATCAGAAGCAGATAAATGGCTTTCCGAAAATGCAAAACACAATGACACAGTACTGTACGAAAATGACTTGCCAGATGTTTACGAAGAAAAGATCAGGATTTAATAATTTAGTCGATAGTCGTTAGTAGCTGGTCGATGTAACTCTAATATAAATCAACGATCATAAATTTATACAAGCAGCTTTACCAATAAATTATCCAGAATCAAGATTCCGCTATGTGTGGCTGCTAGACGGCCATCTGTAATATTAAGATATTTTTGATTGTTACCGATAAATTCCATATCTATTACATCCCGTACATCAGGTGTCAAAAGCACACCACGCGTTGTCCGTAATCCTGTCATTACTTTTTCCACAGCGCGGGTTTTACTATCCATAGGTTCGCATTTTTCCCCCTGTTCGTACCAAACCCCATTGGCAAAAATTCTTCCGCATGCCCCCTGTCCGATTCCGATATAGGGTTGTCCATCCCAGATATTTTGGTTATGTCGGCATTCTTCATAAAGGGCAGCATAATTTGAAACTTCATATCTGGGCAGAATATCACCAATGATTTGGTACATTTCTGTAATGATTTCATTTGACGGAACCCGAAGCTTTTGTTGTGCGAATACAGTTCCGGGTTCTATTGACAGTTCGTAAAGCGAGGCATGACGCAATTCCATATTCAGAATATCGCGGCACATTTTTTCCACATTGGCGACAGTCTGGCCGGGCAGACCATATATAAAATCACCAGAGACACGCAATCCCATATCTTGTGCCGATTTTACAAGTCCGCGCGCAGCTCGCGCGTTATGCCTGCGACCCAAAAATTGCAAAATATTATCATCTAATGATTGTACACCAACGGAAAGACGGTTAACGCCCGCGGTCTTGAACCCGGCAAGGCGCGTTGCCGACAATGTTCCCGGATTCGCTTCCAGTGTAATTTCTGTTTTTGATGGAATATCTAATACGGTTCGCAGGGTATCCATGATTTCTGCAAATGTCGAAACCGGCATAAGCGATGGTGTTCCGCCACCGAAAAATATACTGGGAACCTGCACAGTTCCCAACTGTCTGCCCCAATATTTTATTTCGTTGGCAATACGCGCCGCGTATGCATTCCAATCAGGCTGGCATACAACAGAATAAAAAGTACAATAGTTGCACTTTGATGTGCAAAACGGCACATGAATATAGATATTATGTGGAACAGTCATAGATTAGCTGATAGTCCATAGTCAGTATATTGTTTTGTTAAAATACCACTCATTCTAAAAAAAACAAGTTGGTACTTGTATTTAGTTTACAAGATATCAATTACATATTGACCCGCTGTTTACAAAATTGCTATTATAAGAGCGTGAGAAAGCTATTTATATCTTTTTTGCTGGTTTTTTGTATATCCGCGATTGATGCCGCCACGCCGCGCAACACATCTAACCCGCGACAAAGTACAGATAACAGGGTACAAAGCGCGGATGTTCCGGCACCACGTGTCGCACCACAAGCTGCGGAATCCACACGCAATACTGTATCGCGAGCAACAGGATCTTCGCCCACTTCAACAGCGGTTCAATCACGTTCCGCCGTACCAATCACAGCTGCCGCGCAACGCGTTCAAGGTATACCCGCACGTTCTTCCGCATCACGACAGACTGCATCTGCACGTTCCGCTACAACATCTGCACTTACCGCCCGCGTCCCATCCGCCGCACGTTCCGCCATCACTTCGCGCAATGCCACGGCACAAACCGTAGAAACTCGCACGGGTGCGGCTTATGAACAATGCAAAGGTTCTTATTTCGCCTGTATGGATCAGTTTTGCGCGATAAAAAACAGCAATTACCAACGGTGCAGCTGTAGCGACCGTGTTTATGATATCCAAAGAACCCAAGGCGTTATGCAGGACGCATCCGCAAAGCTGACCGAATTTACAGAAAATCTGGATGTTGTCGGAATGACCGCAGCCCAGGCATCCGCAATGAAAAAAGCCACCGAAGGTGAAAACGCCCTGACTAATGACAAGTCTGCTGCAAAAGGCCTTTTGAATGCTATATTAAATTCCATAAGGGGCGAAGATGCGAATGTAGGCGGCAGAAATGAAGCCTTGAATAGCATCAATCTTGCGATGAATGTAGATGCAAGCTTTGGTGCCATGGACAGCGGCCAGGCCATAGCGACCCTTAACGGTGCGAATTTGTATACAGCCATATATTCTCAATGCCGCCAAGCTGTGAAACCGGATTGTACTGATGCGGCACTTCAACGCGCGGTAACAGCATACCTTATGGCTATGGAACAGGATTGCAACACGGTGCAAAGAAAACTGGATGAAATGAAGCGAACCCTGACCGCAAGCACCCGCGAAAGCAGTGCCATGCTGGATCTCGCACGGGTTCAGCATCGCCAGACACACAACGAATTCGACGCAACAACATGTCTGCGGGAAGTAGAAGCTGCGGTTCAATCGGATCAAGTATGCGGAGAAAATTACCGTAAATGTCTTGATAACGGCCAATTTATAGATGCAACAACAGGAAAACCTTTCGAAGGGGTGGTGGAATTTTACAAACTGGGAGAAATGTTGAAATTTTCGGGCAGAGTGTCGGTTTCGGATCAAAAACTGGCAAAGGTTCCCGATAATCGTGAATTTGTATTAAATTTTGAAAGACGCGTAAAACAGTTTGCAGAACCCGCTTTAGACAAATGTCGGGAAAAGGCGGCTGATGTATGGTCTGATTATCTGGACAAGGCTATGCTGGACATATATTACGCACAAAATGAAAAAGTACGGGAAATAAAAGAAGGATGCATGGGATTTGTATCCGCATGTTATATGAACAACGAACAATCGTTATCAAAGGCTATGGAAGCTTTGGTAACAGACAAGACGACAAATCAGCCGGGCTTTCTGGTAGCTACCGGACATTTGTGCGAAGAATATGTACAGGCATGCAACAATATGTTTGGAAATACTGCGGCGGGTGATATAATCGCACAGTATGTAGCGACCCGGCAGGGAACCGACCTTGAAGTATCATGCCGCGCGGTAGTAGAAAACTGTTTCGACAAATTTGGCGGACAGAATTATGTCAATTTGTACAACCCGAATAGTGGACTTTTCATAACCGGCCAAGCAATGGATTGGTTTTCGTTCCATGGTCCGGGGGAAGAAAAGGTTTCTGAATGCGCGCGCGAATTAACATCGATAGAGGCATGTAATCCTCCTGATAACCCCGAGTTCGCGGAAAATATCTTCGGCGGATTCAGAAAAACCGCAGATGGAAGATATGTTCACCCGAAAGATATGTCTACGGACATTAATTACATCGGCGTTGCCACAGAAATTTATTACAGAATAATTACCATGCTCTCAATGCAATGTACACAGCTCGAAGGAGTATTTATGGAAGCCAGGGATAATAAATGGGATAAAAATATAGCTTGTGCTCCGAAAACTGTGGATGACGTATTTATCGAGCTTAATAACGAAGGACAAATAGCAATCAATCACAGTGGAGAAAAATATACCACTTCTCAACTTCAGGCATTGGTAGATGCATATGCCATCAGTCCAAACATGTGTGTATCGGGATTTGGAAACGGACAAGATGCAAATGTTGATACAAACTCGTGGGGTTCCTGCAATTGTTGGGAAAACGGGGGAAGACAACCCGCTAGTAACGGAACACGGTGTGGAACAGATTATCAATGTTACAATGTTAGGGTGAGTGGTGCTGCCAAGTGGACTTCCCCTGTAAATAGAATATGCGGTAGCCAAGACGGATCAAATAAAGACTCATATAACCCCGACTCTACATTGATAGGAGATTTCCTTTATTATTATAGCACGACTTGGCGAGTGGTCTTTGGAACTATAGAAGCTTGTACTGTTACCGTAAAAAGCGGTCTTGGTGCCCTTTTTGGCAATCGCGTAGAGATCAATCAATGTGGCTTTGATGTAAGCTATTTATGTGGCAATGGCGGCGGCAATTGTTCTGGTGGTGACCCATCTCGTTATAATTGCCCTTCTGGTAATAATAGCCTACGAATTAGATATACTGAATTTTATCTGGCGGATTCATCAAAACCGATGAACTGTGTTATCGCCAGTGGGGTTAATTCCGGCAAAGTTTGTCCAAAAATTAGAGTATATAAATCGGGCACGAGTTGTAGAAGAGAGCATGTAATATCCAACTGTATGGATACAGCCGACACAGAATTTATAGGTACTTGTACCGATCCCATGCTTATCAATGTCATGAATTTAGTTCCAACAGCAAAAAGATAAGAGATAGTCTGAATAGAAAGCTCATACCGATACAAAGTTTCATAGTTGCTACGTTAGATTCAGGATTCATTAAATCAGATCAAAATATAATTGCTTTGAAGAGTACAAGCGCATCTATTATCTTACCAATGTATTATACCAATACTTTATTCTAATAAACATATTCCCAAACTCTTTACCATTTTTAATTTACACAGGAATGTATCTTTTTAGAACACTTTTGAAAATTTTTTGGAATATTGTAAAGTTAATAACTTATATTTAAATAGAATGTATTTTGCTATCTTTTTTATTGATAATTTTATTTGGGGTCAGTCCAATATATACCCCAATTACAAAGACGAGAAAAAGAGATAACATCTGTATGCCTGATATTTTAAAGTCATGACCCGATACATCTTTTTACTTCACTTACTGGCTTTCTATTACCACTACTGCGACGCAATAGTCGCCCTGGTCTGTAATAGATATGAAAGTTTTTGCATCCGGGGCGATCGCTTTCAATGCGGCTTTTGCCCCACCGGTAAGGATTAATTCTGGTCGCCCAGCGTCATTATGAGTTACCGACACATCAGAAAATCCGATATCGTCACCGAACCCCGTGCCCAGTGCTTTTAGAAAAGCTTCCCTTGCCGCCCAAAAGTTTGCAAGATGCCGTTCGGAATTAGCGTTATAATTTTCTGCATATTCCAATTCTTTTTTTGTAAATATGCGTTGTTTTTTGAACGCCGACCAGTCCAGAAACCGCCCGCATTCTACTAAGTCTATACCAATACCGATAATCATAATGGCTACTCCATTTATAGCTTTCCGCATACTAATAACATTCCGACGATTCGGTCAAGAAAAAAAATTATGATGGAAATATTGTGTAAATTAATCCTAGAAAATCTTATCGATCATGCTTTGCAGGGTCGTATCATCAGATGCGCCATCATAGGCGATTTTGCCCTGTGCCAATATTATTGCACGGTCGGTCAAAGGCAAAAGAGTTTTAAGATTATGTTCGATAATAATAAATCCCGTGCCAGTCTTTTTATTTATATCATGCAGTTTACCGAAAGTATCGCTTATAAGCTTTGGCGCAAGGCCTATTGATGGTTCATCAAGCAAAAGCAGACGCGGACGGTTTACAAGACCGCGCGCCAGTGCGACCATTTGCTGTTGGCCGCCGGAAAGATTTCCCGCCGCATCGTCCAATCGTTCGTACAAGTCTGGAAAATGTTGGATAACTTCATTCAAGCGTGCTGGAAATTCGCCGCGATTATCCCAATGATGACAGGCGATTTCGATGTTTTCGCGAACAGTCATTTTTGAAAATACTCGTCCACCCTGTCCAATCATAAATACACCATGCTTTATCCAAGTCTGCGGATTAGGTGATATGTTTGCACCGCCATATATAATATCACCGGACATGGGGCGCAACAAACCCATAATGGTTTTCAGCATAGTAGTCTTGCCACAACCATTCGGCCCCATTACGACAGTAATGCGCAAAGGATCTATCGCCGTCGTAATATCGTTTAATACGATCTTGTCACCATATCCTGTAATAATGTTTTTCAGTTCCAACATTACGTTCATATCCTGTATTTTCCAAGAAAACCTTTGGGCTTGAACACCATCATCAGCACCAAGGCAGCACCGTATATGATTTGCTGCATCTGTGCGGCGATTTCATAGGGCAAACCGATAAAACGCAAGACTTCGGGCAGTGATAACAGTACAAGCGCACCAAGAACGCTGCCCCGACTGCTGGCCAATCCACCTATGATTATGATTGTAAAAAGAAATATTCCTTCCTTTATATGGAACGTAGATGGGTCAATAAATGCGATATAACTGGCGAACAAGCCACCCGCAACACCGGCAATAATGGCGGATAGGCAAAGCAATATGGATTTTATTCGCGGCGGATTATAGCCCAATACGCTTGCCAACTGTTCGTCTTCGCGAACTGCCTTGGCGGCACGACCGAAAGTGCTGTGATCAAGCCATTGATACAAGACAAACACAATTGCTAACACAATCAGGCATAAAACCAAAAAAACGGTGTTTGATTCAATGGCGTATCCGAATATCACAGGCTTTGGAATACCAAAAATACCAAGCGGCCCGCGAGTAAGTCCTTTCCAGTTCAAAAGTATGGAAAACACGATAATTGAAAGTCCAGCAGAAACAATGGCATAGTAATCGCCCTTCCAACGCGACAAGATTTTACCAACTATGCCCGCCGCACTGATATTTATAACCGCACCCAACGCAAGTGAAACAAAAAAATTCATACCAAGGGCAGTCATACCCAATGCAGCCGCATAAGCACCAATTCCATAGAATGCGGCATGAGCCAGCGATAATAACCCAGCCATACCGACGGTAAGATTTAACGACAGTGCAAGAATGCCGTAAATACAAAATAAAATACCAAGATTCAGTAAGTATTCCATGTTATTTTACAATCTCTGGTTTGCCATTTTTGATTACCTTTATAACCGCTTTGGAATGAATGCGACCCTCGTTATCAATCTTTACCGAACCAACCGCGCCATTCCAGTTTTCCAGCTTTAACAGCGATTCCGAAATTTCTGTTCCAGTTGGTAAAGTGCCGTACACACGATACCAATCGCTTATCACTTTATCTATCATCATCATGCCGTCAAATGCAAAAGCAACGCCATATACATTATCAGTTTTGTATTTTGTGCGGTATGCGTCAAGGATTTCAGGTGTGCCTTCATAAACATCTGCAAATTCCACACCTTCAAATATGGACTTGTCTTCTACAAGGGCAGGAACCTCTACGCTATAACGCTTCGTCGTATCGCCCACTTCATTTAACTTTTTTATAAGCATATTTACCGGGGGCGGTAAAACAATAATCATATATCCGTCCGCTTTTTCAGCCTGTGCCTTTGCAACGATGTCGCCAAAATTACGTTCATCAGACATTATTATGGAAGTTTTGTATTCTATTTTTGTTCCGGCCAGTTCTTCACGCAAAGCGTCGCCAAGTGCCTTTGTGCCAGAATGATTCTGTTCAAATATCAACAATTTTTTGACTTTATTCTTATTAAATAATTCCACAGCTTTTGCCATTTCAGCATTTGGTGATGTCCAATGAAGGAACGAATGCTTGTATCCAACTGCAACTTCCTGTGCGCTGGCGAATATAGTCATCATAAGTTTCCCGGCCTTGTCAGCGATTGGTGCGACCGCACTGCCAGATGGAGATTCACAAGCAAATAAAATATCAACATTATCTTTGGATATAAGTTTATGTGCGGCAGATACTGCTGTCGAAGATTGAAATCTGCTATCCTCTAAAATCATTTTGTATCGCACAGACGAATTTGACAGGTTTGCGATTGCAAACTCTATTCCCCTTTTGCAGTTCTGACCCACATTGGCATTATCACCGGTAAGTGGTGCGATAACACCGATTTTTATTACCGGTTTATCGCTGGCAATCTCACGCCGACTTTGAAATGCGAATATCGTGATCGCCACCGTGACAATAATTCCACCGATAATTAAAAGTTTTTTGTTTTTCATTTTACAATCTCCGGCCTGCCATTTATGATTTTCTTGAATATAGCTTCTGATTGAGTTGAACCGTCCTTGCCCATGCTATATACCCCCCCCTCTCCTTTGAAATCTTTTAAATTCCGCAGCATTTCGGCAATTTCTTCGCGTGTGGGCAGACGATCATTTTCTATATAAAACGAATCTATGCTATCCATGTAAATCTTTATGGTATCGTGTGCGAATGCAAGAAGGTAAAGATTATCTGTTTTAAGTTCCCGGTTAATTTTTTTTATAAATTCCGGGCTTCCATCTGGACCATCAACATAAATAAATCCTTCGAATAATTCTTTATTATTGGACATGCTGAAAAAAGCAACAGATGTAAGTTCGATATCAATGCCAAGCTCTTTTATTTGTTTGCCAAGTACATCCAAACTTGGCGGCAATGCCATCACTATTATGATATCAGGCTTGTTTTCTTTGATTTTCTGTATCAGCATTCTAAAATCTCTTTCTTCGGGTTTGAAGAAATGCTCTTCATATGAAATTTTATTTTCGCTGATAGCGTCTTTCAGATGTTTGTTATACAGCATTGGCCCAACATGATCCATGTTTATAATAGCCAGTTTTTTAATACCTTTTCTTTTAAACAATTCAGAAAATCTTTCCTGAATTGCGGGAAGTGGAGTATAATTTACAAAACTGTATTTTCCGTCGGCGGCCTCGATGGCGGATGCGATATTAATATGTGGGACACCGGCTTTATCCGTAACTGTTGATGCGACAATACCAGCATAGGCCAAAATTGTCACAAGACCGTCGACCCTGTCCACATTTACCAATTTATGGGCTAATGTTGCTACATTTGCTGTTCGAAATGCATCATCTTCTATAATAATGTCATACCGGATTTTATAATTTTTTTGATTTTCTTTCACATACAGTTGTATGACATTTTTCACATTATTTCCAACTTCCTGATTATTGCCGGTCAATGGCAGAATCACACCAATTTTTACAACAGGACGCGAATCCATAATTTCACGTTTGCCCGAATATACCAAAATAGCGATAACGGTCAATATGATCAATCCAATAGTAATCCATAATTTTTTATTCATGATTTTGCCTTGCACTTTGTTGCCCTGGGCTTGTGAGCGAATATTCCATTTGGTCGCAACCAAAGCAGCACAATAAAGATAACAAACGCTACTACATCACGCCATTGCGAAGCGAATACCCAAACACCAAGATTTTCTGCGCCGGATAGTATCATCGCGCCAAAATATGCACCGGACATGCTGGCACCGCCGATAATCGCCGCTATCATTCCTTTGAATAAGATATTGAATCCCATAGTAGGTTCCATGCCAGTATCATAACCAACCATAAGGCCATAAGCACCCAAGATACCGCCAGCCAAAACAGATACGATCATTACAATCCGCGGAACATCCAAACCGACAAGATTGGCCAATGCCGGATTATCTTGTATAGCACGAATTTGTTTTCCAAAAAATGTATATCGTAGCAATAGGGACACTCCGACAAAAACTATAACACCAAAAATGACAGTAGCGGCCTGTGCACTTGGAATTCCTGAGATGGTTGAAAAATCGGTTGCAGATCCCAGCGTTTGATATTGCGGACCGTATATCAAATGTATTATAGATTCGAATATTGTATAAACCCCCAATGACACAACAAGAAGAACTATCGGTGATGCACCCAACCCACGGACGGGTTTGTAAATAAATTTCTCTAATGCCCAGGTGAACAACGCGACCAATATTGCAACAATTGGCCATGCCGCAATGCCAAATAACGGAACCAGCGAAAATCCAAGATACGCGCCAAGTGCAACTGATGCACCAAGTGTCAAGTTAAAGAATGGCGATACCCAATACATCAACCGGAACGCCATCGCGACCAATGCGTATCCAGAACCAATAATCAAAGTGTTAAGAAGCAGTTGATAAAGCATTATTTCACAATTACTTGTTTTCCGTTTTCAATTCTTTTGATTGTAGCGACCGAATGGAAAATACCATCTTTGTCCTGTTTTAAACGTCCGACTGTTCCATCAAATTCTTTGGTGTCAATCAAGACATCGATTGCACCCACTTTATCCGGCGCAATTTCAAAAGCGCGAACAATCATCATAACATTGTCATAAACCTGACCCAGCCCCCATGTCACTTCGGATTTGTTGTATTTCATAATTTCACGGGTTATGTCGTTTTCTGCCGTTGCTGTATCCACAAACCACAGACTCTCAATTATACTTGGATCGGCAATGGCGTTAAACATTTCTATACTTGATATAGTGGATTTGTCGCCCGTTTCACGCAGTTGCTTTATGAAAATGCTCATTTGCGGATCAAATAGACGCAAAACATATAGTTCAGTTTTTGCGTCCTGCATTTTTTGTATATCTGTTTTGAAATTGCGGATATCACCATTAAAACGATAGAGTGTACTTTTAATTCCGACTGCGCGCAGTTTCTTGTCCAGCATTTCGGAATTTGCCAGCGCGCCGGACTGATTAAACGAAACAACCGCAACATTTTTAAATCCTTTGGCCTTGATTTGTTCGGTCATTTTGGCAGTACTGGATTCCGGCATGGTCCAGTTTATGAAATTATATTTTCCGGTCGCGCCAGATTTATCTACAGAAATGCCAAAATGTATAATTTTATTTTTTTCGGCAATTGAAGATACAACGTTTACAACTTCGGCCGAAAAACTGATCAAGGCATCAATATGGTCGGTCGAAATCATTTTGCTTGTTACCCTGGTAGCTATCGGCATTTGTAACATACTATCTTCAGCAACAATTTTATAATCATACCGGTTATCGGAATTTCTGTTCGCATGCGCCACTGCGACCTCGGCAGCACCCTTGATCGCTTGGCCAAGGTGCGCCGAATTTCCAGTTAGCGGAAGCACCAATCCGATTTTAACCACCGGCTTTCCCGTGTCCATATTTCGACCCTGAATAAGAAAACAAACCAATGCAGCCGCAATGACTGCAAATAAAACCATAATCCAAATTTTTCTTATCACGATTTATTCCTTTATTATTTCTGCTTTACCGTTCTTCATAATGCCAATATATGCCGGGGAAAATATCTGACCATCCGGCTGAACGTGCATATTTTCCATTGTCGCGCCATTCCAATTTTTTATTCCGTGAATCTGTTTCACGACTTTCTCTGTTGTCGGAATCTGTCCCGGTTCTGCATCCGCATTTTCAAAAGCATGGATCAATATGCTTATATTATCATATCCCGGTGCCACACAATCATAACTGGGAAACGGTTTTTTTGTTCTTTCTGTGAACCTTTTCTTAAAGTCATCCGTTCCATTAGACGAAATTACAACGTACATGCCGTCATAAACTTCTTTATTTGGCGCAAATTCAAAATAATCCGCCACATTTGTAATCGGAATATCCAAACCTGTTTCTTTCAGGCGTTTTGTAAATATAGAAAGTTCATAAGGAGGCATGACAGCAATAATTACTTCGGGTTTCTTTTGTTTGATTTTTTGGATCATTATTCCGTAATCGGTGGTTCCGTACTGCACAGTTTCTCTAAGTATAATATTTATGTTATTTTTTTTAAATTCTGCTTCTATATAATCGTGCATTGCAAAATCACCGCCCGAAATCATTCCGACAAGGACGGTATTTTTTGCCCTATATTTGTTTTTTATTATATCTGCAAATACCCGCGATGTTTCACTCAGTGGGGTCTGGTTATTAAATACTAATTCCCCATCGGAAGAATCATGTCCCCAACCACAGGCGAAAAACGGGATATCGTGTTTGTGCGCCAATTCCCGAAATTGATGTAAAGTCAATGTCCAGATACCCATGATCGCATTTACTTTATCTATATTTATGAACTTGTTACCAATCATTGCGACCTTTTTTTGGTCAAAACCGTCATCTTCAAAAATCAGTTCGTATCTGAATCTGGTATCTTTTTTTTGCCAGTCTTCCAAAGCCATTTTCGCCGCTTCGCGCACGGGTACGCCAATAAAAGCATTATTCCCGGTCAGTGGCAGGGATACACCGATACGTACAACCGGCCTGTTGTCGGCAGATCGGTGGCCACTGGACAGTGCAAATACCGCGATTACCAGAATTGCCATAATTCCTGCGAAAATCCAAATATTTTTGTTTTTCATACGTTATTCCTTTGCAACTTTGCCGTCTTTTATGCGCGCACGAAACAGGGGGGTATCGATTATACCATCTTTATCAACACTGATTTCTATTCCCATCGCGGACGGGAAATTTTTGATTTGATATATACGGTTTTTTAATTCTTCACCTGTCAGCCTATGATCCGACGATTCAAAAATATCCACAATGATTTTGAACCAGTCGTAAAGATTTGATGCACAAGATTTCATCGACAAATTTGTATGCTTTGCGAACCGTTCCTGAAAATCATCGCCACCCGTTATAGACGAAACAAATATCGATCCTTCTAATAATTCTTTATTTGGCGTGTGCGCAATTTCGTCTATGGATGTAAATCTGATGTTAAGATTCTGCTCTGCCGCTTGCTTTGCAAAAATTGTTATTTGCGGATCCAAAAGCATTATCATGACGGCATCGGGCTGTTGCTTTTTCATTCTTGTGATTTCCATTCTGAAATCTTTCACATCGATATTTACATAATTAATCGGGTTTAACTTTATATTGTTTTGTTTGGCTTGCTTTTCAACCGCTTTCATAAGCTCTGTTATATTTGCCGAATGTTGGGCTATGATGGAAATGGTCTTTATATTTTCATCTTTCATAAGCAAGACAAAAGCCGCCGCTTGTGTTTCGGGTCGGGACCAATGGTTGAAAGAATATTCATAGTCTTTGAAAAAATCCGCACCCCAGGTGCATCCAAGCGAAGGTATTTCACGTCGTTCAGCTATCGGGGCCGAAACATTCGAACCATCAAACATAAAAAGCATCGCGTCTACATTCCGAATGCTGATAAGACGATTTGCATTTGTTACGATTTTTTTCATGTCATATTGATCATCTTCAAAAATAATCTTGTAACGATATTTTGAATCCACCGGAATTTCCGACAATGCCATCACAAGGCTTTCTTTTATTACATTGCCGATAGGCGCAAGATCCCCCGTAAGCGGCAAAGACGCACCGATGCGCACAACCGGCCGATCATCTGTCATCTTGCGCCCGCTTGACAGCACAAAAAATGCCACTGTTGCGATTGCTATGGCTGCAACCATAATCCAAAATTTTTTGTTTTTCATTTTATACCCCCAAATATGCTTCTTGGACTTGTTTGTCTTTAAGAACCATTTCCGGCCGACCACAAGCCAACATCTGTCCATGATCAAGGACAACAATATTGTCCGTCAGACGACGAATCAGTCCTATATTGTGTTCTATAATAATCAGCGTTTTACCTTTATTTTTAAGTTCCGTCAAAAGCCCCGCCACTTGTTCAACCATTTTCGGGAATAGTCCTGTGAAAGGCTCGTCCAGTAAATAGATATCCGCGTCTTGGATAATCGCACGGCCAAGCTCTAATAATTTTCGCTGACCATAAGACAAATCTTCGGCATTTGCATCGTGTTTTTCGGTCAAATGGATTTTTTGCATAACATTTTCAAGTCGAACAGTATAGTCTTTCGAACCGGATTCGAACAATCCCGAACAGATATTGGTCTTTGCAATCGCAAGCAGTAAATTGTCAGTAACAGACATTTGATTTATTAACCGTCCGTCTTGAAAAGTCCGGGCAATGCGCATATTACGCAATTTAACGGATTCGACTTTGTCAAATTGCTTACCGCCGATAGAAATCTGTCCGCAATCCGGTGCCAGTATCCCAGTCAAAAGATTCATCAAGGTTGTCTTTCCCGACCCATTCGGGCCGATAAGTCCTGTTGCTATCCCTCGTGGAAAGGTAACTGATAGGTTGTCCACCGCCCTAAGCCCACCAAATGTTTTTGTTAAATTCGTTACCTTTATCGCACTCATTTCAATCTTTCAATTTTCCAAGAAATACCACACAACCCGTTTGAACCTTTGTCATTTGGCTGATTATAGACAAAATTTCCATTGATTTTCAACAAAATTATATTCAAAGCAAGAAGATCAAAGATCGTCATATTTTGCCTGCAAGGCGGGAAAAACTTTATAAATAACCCGCCAGAGAGACAAAAAACTACAAAATACACAATATTAGCTTCACGTACTCACGATTGCTATTCTTTCCGCATAGGATATTTTCCAGCTATAAGATTTTCGCGTACCACATGATGTTTTACTTTTTTGGTAGATGTCAAAGGAAGTTCATCCGTTGTTATAGCAAAATGCGTTACCCATTTATAGCCGGCGATTTTTTTGTTGGTATCGGCTATATATTTGCCAAGCTGCTCTAAAGTCATATCTTCGCCCACCTGGAATACACCATAAGATACTGTTTTTTCTTTTAACACATGTTCAAACACAGCAACGTTTTTTACACCGGGCAATAAGATAAAAAGCCCCTCTAATTCATCTGGATACACATTTTTACCAGAATCCAGCACGATAACTTGTTTTTTACGTCCACGGAAACGATACTCGCCATTTTTATCCATAGAAACTTGGTCGCCTGTATTGAACCATCCTTTTTTATCGAACACTTCCGCGTTTGCGGCCGGATTATTCAGATATCCTTTGAATACATTGTTTCCACGAACCCATAGTGTTCCAATGCCTTCATTATCAATATCTCGCATCTGGCATTCGTTGTTGGACAGCGGTCCACCAAACGAATATGGCTTTCGACCAGGTTTCGGATGCGATATACAGATTGGCCCCACTGTTTCGGTCAATCCATATCCCTGAGTAAACATCAGCCCCAGGTCGGTATAGAAATTTTCCACTTCGGGCTTTGTTGCCGCGCCACCCGCGATTAATAAACGCGCCCGTCCGCCAAATATTTCCAATATAAGACCGCGCACTTTTTTGACTATAAATCCAAACCCGATTGCAGAAAGTATTTTGTTGTATTTCAAGACAAATGTTACCAGCCCAAGTTTGCCTTTTTCCTTTACTCCATCCAATATTTTTGCACGGAACAATTCGAATACGCGCGGCACAGCTGGAATTACCTGGGGCCGATATTCCTTGAAATCTGCCAGTATTAATTTCGGATCGATGGTTGGTTGCAAAAGAACGCTGCAACCAAAGTTCAATGTCACCAGAATTCCAACCGCAAATCCAAAGATATGATACATCGGAAGGAATCCGTATATAATGTCCGAATTTGTTATATACTTTTTTAAATCTTGCAGTGATTTGGAACATTCGACCAGGTTAAAGTGGGTCAGTGGCACAATCTTCGGTATGCCAGTAGAACCCGATGTAAAAGACAATGTCGCTATGTCATCCGATTCTGTGTTCGCTGGTTTTGGTACGGACGCGTTTTTTTTATCTTCGGTTTCAATATCGTAAAATTTAAAATTCGTCGTTTTATAAAAGAACGATTTTTGCGCAACAACCAGCTTTGTTTTTGTCAGCCGTATCATATTTTCGTATTCGAATTCGGTCAGATTTGTATCAAGAAGCAATACGCGCGCGCCCAGATACCAACAAGCAAACAAAGTCAGCGGCCATTCCATTATATTATGGGAAAGCAGACCCACCGAATCACCTTTTTTGACCCCCTGCTCTGCCAATGATGCCGCGCGAAGTTTTACTATTTTTACAAACTGGGGATAGGTTATTTTTTCGCGTGTTAAAAATACACCTGATGAAAACTGCTTTGCAGTTTTTTCTAATAATTGATACATGTTCATTTTATTTTTTCTCCATTGTCTGGGTTCAGGGCTTTTGCTAAGGATTCGTTGATTCCCAAGCTTGATTTCTTTATCAGAAATTTTTGCCGACTGTTCAATTCTATTAGAAAAAATAAAAAAAATCAATCTTGACTTTTTATTTATTGTGTGTACAATAATTATACTGTCGATAATAAATAAGAGAACATGAAATGGCAACTATACGAAAAATTCTGTCGCACCCCAGAAAAATTAAAATAAAAATCCAATCTTTATCCGACATACGCAAGACAATTGTAACAATAGAAAAAAAATCATCGGCATTAAAAAGACTTATGCGATTGAAGAGAAACGTTGCACGTTCCCAAGCCCGGGGTTCGGTGCGCGGGCGACCAAAACAAGCCGTTACAAAACAACGCGCCGATATCAGATTTGATCCCGATGTTCTTAAAGGGTTAAAATCTTATTTTGGACGCGGCTGGTCAACCCGGGTCAATGATGAAATGCGCAATTTACTTGTTAAAGCCGGCGCATTGGATGTACCTTCGATTCATTAATAATTTTTGATGGGGGAATAGACGGTATAATTCCTAATTTAACAACTGCCTATAAGACAGCTTAAATGAAAATCCAGTGCACAAAAATAATTATCTATACCGCTCATAACTCTTTTTAAGTTTTTTATATCAAATCGCCATTCTGCACCACCATATTCAATTGGCCTTCCCCTTGTATCAACGTGGCATCTATAACTAAACAAACTTTGGTCTATTTTATTCATTGCGGATTATTATGGCATTTCTGTTTTTACACCAAATGCGCCTTGCAGTTTGAAATGCTCATTCGTTATTGCACCGTTATCTTGCAAGTGATACGAACCAGCCGCTTCTGTATAATTTTCATTTCCGAAATATTTTATTTCGACACCGTTATCCGATATGGTCATTTTGTCGCCAGCACCTGAAAAACCGATACCTGTCGGGGTCAATCCAAATCCTGATTTGACGGAACTTTGATAAACCAATTTTGCAGTGGAATTTTCCAGATTGTCTATTTCTACGTTGTACCAGTCACTACCAAAATCTAAGACTAGTTTTTCATAAGGTGCGGACGCATTGCCTTGACTTAGACCGCTGATGTTTAGCGATGCAGTTCCGACCAAGTCGGCTTGTTCATTTCCAACCGTCAAATTCGCAACAGTCTTTCCACTAAACAAAATTGCCCCGCGCGGGTCGTCGCGTGATACAAGCATATTTTTCAAATCATCTCTATCGCCTATAAGGTAACTGTCGACATCGTCATTGCCGTAAAATACATCGACGGTGCTATCACTGGCAATTATATCGCCGTTATCGACTGTGTGGTCTATTTTTCTATAATATCCGAATGTCGCATAACGCAGACCGGCTTTGCCTTCAACAAAAAAGTGTTCCGTATCTTTGTATTGAATCGACACCCCACCGGCTTTCTCTAATGCCATGATTTTAATAGTTTCAATCTCGTCAGGGGAAGTTATCAGCAGTGATGAAAAATATTCTGTTAATAATGATATGCCATTCTTTTCTTCGTTTGCAACATTTCCAAATGTTTTCCAGATATAAGTACCATTGTATAGCATCCACTGGTATCCCAATTTTTCAAGCGTCCATTTGTCTAAAATACGTTTCCCGTTCATACTAAACCCCAAATCGCTGGCAGTTATGGTCGCGTCTTTGGGAAGCAGAGCATTAAACCAAGAAGATGCATTATTTGATTGCGGTTTATAATATTGCCAAACAAGGTTTGCATATATTGAATCTATTACTGTTAGGAAAACTTCATTTTGGTTATCTATTCTTTCTTGGATTTTATTATTAAACTCATCAACCGCCGCCTTTGTCGCAAGAGATATATCAGTGCCTGTTTCTGCTGTGGATTCTATTGGAAGTGTATCGAATTCAAACATACTGTTCCCAGATGCATTAGTTCCAGTAACCAGACCTTTAAGACCAAATATGTCGACCCATGCAATTTCTGAAACACCCGCAATTTCAGCTGTTGCATCGGATGAATCATTAACCTTTTTATATAATATCGTCCGCTCGCTGATACTATTTATTTCGTCTGAAATTTTGTGAAAATTCGTAGTGTCATAGTTTATCGTATAATCGGTAAATCCTATTTCTGTGCCGCCAATGCTACGAACTAATTCAGGCAGGTTTGATTCCAGTATCACGGAATATTCCGGCACTTCCGGTTCTGTCGGAATCTCGGGTTCGGTTGGAACTTTCGGGGTTTCTGGTGTACCAGGATTACCACCACCAGCACATGCGGCAAGAATAAATATTAACGGAAATATTAAAAACAATTTTTTCATGTCGCCACCTTTTAGTTGTTGGTATCTAAAAAGTGGCGGGATTCTAAATAAATCGTGGTTATACGACCGCCTCCGCTTTCAATGTATGACGGAAGCAATCCCGCCATAGGCGGGATATATATTTTATGCGTCTATCCTAAACGCAATAACCACGAGATTATTTAGTTCTCGGCATCTTTTGCAGATACAATGGGATTATATTTCAAAAATGAGTGTTTTGCAATAGAATATAAAGATAAAGGATTTCAAGCCTTTTGGTGTTGAAACAAGGGATGGGTTATGGAAAACTTATTGTAGATTTTGCCTGTGAAACATTGAAAGAAATGGGGTATAAAGAAGTTTATGTTTATACCGACCAAGCCTCAGAATTTTATAAAAAACTTGGCTTTGAATATCAAGGCATGGTGGATAAAAATGATACCGGACAGGCAGAACTTTATAAAAAAGCAATATAACCATTTCGATATATTACTGCACATTAAATTCCGCACGCCTGTAATAAGCTGTAACACAATTCGATGAAAGGCTTGGAAACCCGACAAAGAGTTCGAATCCCCCCGCTAAAATGGCAGTTTTTGATAACACTACATTCGAACCGGAAAAAATGGGGCAGTAATTTGTGTGCAGCCCACCTATGCCAAGGCTTCGGCGGGCACTCAAAAATTTTAAGCGCCCTTTCGGGCACTAACAATTTTTGGTGGTGGATGTGATTAGATTCGAACTAACGACCTCCTCGATGTGAACGAGGCGCTCTAACCAACTGAGCTACACATCCAAGCAAGCCGCATTATATTTGCTTTTAGATAAAATTCAATTAAAAATTTGGATAAATTTTTCAATCGCGCACAGTTTCAAGAATCATATTCACATCATTATCTCGTCACCCAATACAAGAATATATTCGCCCAGGCGGCGCAAAACAAGCGCGCCATCAAGATTAATTTCACAAAGTGTCGCAGGCTGTCCTTTGTACATGATTTCTGAATCCAAACCCGCCGCAAGCTGCATCCATCGGGCGCGAATCGAAACAAAATTTCCGTTGGCAAGATGCGACAACCAAAAATCCATTTTTTCCACCAAAACAGACAGCACTTCATCACGTGTAAATTCAACACTCATGCCCCGATTACGCTTGTAATTATCCATCTTTGTGGTTTCATATGCCGCCGTAACGGTCGGATTGGTCTTTATATTTATTCCGATTCCGATTATCACAAAGTTTTTTGAATACTCTGTCAATATACCACAAATTTTTTTGCCTTCGACCAAAATATCATTCGGCCATTTTATTTGTGGTTTTATATCAAACGAAATCAAAGTTTCCGCGACCGCAACTGCAACACAGTAAGACAGGCGTGGATCGCGCGCAACCGCTTTGTATATAAAACTTGCATATAAATTTCCATGATGTGAAACCCATGTACGGCGGTAACGCCCGCGACCGGCACTTTGCGCCGCAGCCAAAATTATCGTACGATCAACTGCCCCCCCCTTTGCGACAAGTTCATGCGCATAGGTCTGTGTGCTGGGAATTTTATCGAAAGAATATAATTTATAATTCATGCCAGTTTATATTTTCCATTTTCTGTCTTTATAAAATCAGTACCAAATATTTTTCTTAGATTATATATGGCTGTATCAAGCGCGCGGGTATTAACCCCCGGGGAATATCCCATAGCTGCACGCAATGTATCGGCGCGAACACCCGCGCCGCCAGCACGTTCTAGTAAAGTTATTATTTTCGCCTGGTATCTGGACAGATTCGGGTTTTTGCCCTTGGTGCGGTGGACAGCACGGGTAAGCAACGTGTCAATATCCGCCATGATTTTGGATTTAAGTTCTAGCAAATTCATGACACCGGCATATTCCTTTGGATTGAAAATCAAATCCGCAGCATCCGATGCGACAAAAGATGCCCCCAGATCGGTAAGTATTCCGCGCCAGATTTCATCATCAGTCCAAAATGTAATTCCTGTCAGCATCGTAACATAATAAAAGAATTTATCAGTAATTCAACCAATATTATTTTCACTTTAATTTGCCACATAATATGAATAAGCATTGAATCCGCCATATACACAAAGATTGCTATATACTGGATCCAAAATTCCATAAACATAAATTTTGATTATTGCAACCTGTATAAAGGGCAAAATATCGATACAAGTATTGTGCAAAATTCGCAAGACAATCAAAAACGAATTTAAAAATCGTATAAGTTAAATTTGAAATCATAAATATAAAAATTTTTGCATTTTAATTTTCTTTTTTACATTTTTCCCTTTACTATTTTTTTTATTTCAGATAGAATTAGATTAAGAACAAAGAAATTTTGTTCTAGAACAAAAATGAAGGAGAGAAGAATGGCATTTTCATTCTTGAAAACCACTGCGAAAAAAGTTGCCGTGAAAAAACCGGCGGCGAAAAAACCCGCTGCAAAAAAACCTGCTGTGAAAAAACCAGCGGTAAAAAAGCCTGCGGTAAAAAAACCTGTGGTGAAAAAAGCTGTAGCGAAAAAACCGGTCGCAAAAAAAACTGTAGCGAAGAAAGCCCCAGCAAAAAAGAAAGTTGCGAAGCTGGCATGCAGACTTCCAGTTGCGAAAAAAGCAGTTGCTAAGAAAGCCCCGGCAAAGAAACCAGCTGTTAAAAAAGCTGTCGTCAAAAAGCCGGTCGCAAAAAAACCAGCTGTTAAAAAAGCCCCGGCAAAAAAGCCCGTGGTAAAAAAAGCTGTAGCGAAAAAACCAGCCGCAAAAAAGCCGGTTGCGAAAAAAGCTCCGGCGAAAAAACCGGTTGCAAAAAAGAAATAATAATTTCTTTAAACAAAAAACCCTGCAACCGCAGGGTTTTTTGTTCGTTTTTAAATCTGCGTTACATTTTACAACAAAAGGGCATCGTGCGCACAGTGCACGATACAAAAAAGAAATATTTTCGATATTTGAACAAGAAAAAATGCGCCCCTGCGCATTTTTTCTAATCCTTGTAATCTTAAACCCCACACCCTATTGCATACTGCTGGTAAATGCACGAAGCTTTCGAAGTAGATCTTGACCGGCATCACCAAACATCGGAAGATAAGTTTCATATTCCGGCAAGTCCGCTTGAATCTCTGCACGGGAACGATCTGTGGGCGGCGATGATAAAATAATGTTGGCTTGATTCCATGATTCAAATGCACGTGCCGAATCATACACGACTTTCCAACGATTCAACATGTCATGATTGCCAACCAAAGCACTACGAACCCCATCAAGCCATCTATCGCCAAACTGCATTACGAATGGCAAAGCTTTGATTCTATCCAAATTTTCTTGACTGGGGTGGAAATTTGCCAGCTCTTGATCCAGTATTTCCAAATCATTATCTGAAAATTTTGCGTTATCTGATACGATATCAACAAAATGAGTTTCCATCATTCCGCCATACGGCATCAGTTCACGTGATATAGAATCGCGCGGAATAGAGCCGGACTGAAGACTTATTATATGCGCGTATAATTTGTCTCCACATGGCAGTTTTTTCAATTCTTCCAAAATGACGGGATCGGCCTCTGCCATCAAAGCCGCGTTGACCGCGCGCCACCCCCCGTCAATCACATGCGCCTGACGATACAGATTCATAAGCCTTTGGGCAATTATGGAAGATTTTTCTATCATTGCTCTCTCCTGCATAAGTCTATTCAACTACAATCTGAATGACCTTGTGCAGACGACCACCGGCGTTTGATACCGGAATCTTTTCTTCCGGATTGACCAGAACACCATAGAGCTTTCCTTTTGCATCTTCGCGCACCATTACAACATGCGCATGTGTCTTCTCATTCGGTTCTATCTTGTCAAAATCTTCCGTCAGTGCGATGGCCAAATCTCCTGGCTGTGCCGTGGCCGCCGGATCGACAAACAAATGGATGCGTACTGGAAACATTGATCCAAGCCGCTTCGTATTTGGAATTACCGCATATATTCCCGTATTATTTTCCAAATTTGCCGGTGACACCACCATTCTTTCGTCGGTCTTTTTAAATACCATATTTTTGTCGCCAGGCGTACAGAATACAGGAACAAGCTTTTTCCGCGCGGAATCATAAATCTTCGCGCCGTAAATAGCACCGGAAAAACCAAACCCAGATGAAGAGTTCGGTGTCAAAACGCTGCGGACTTTTTCTTCAACCTTGCTTATATGATTTGTAAGTTCGCCTTTTCTGAAAAGTTCCGCAATGGCTTGGAACATACTATCAGGAGTGTGGTGCAAAGACTTTGCAAGATTGGATACTTCGTCTTCATATAATTCACGTTGGCCAACTTCTATCTTGTGATAAACAGACAATGTCATGTTCGCGTCTTTAGATGCCTGGGAAATAGTTTTACCAACTTTTCTGCGAAGGTTACGAACGCCCGCACCGAATATCTTCAGGCCATTGTTCTCATTGTTCTCTAACCGTCTTTGCATTTCTATCTCCCATTCTCCGGCGACTTCGTCGCTGGCCCTTATGAATATATCAGATAACTTGCAACCTAATATTTTGCAAAGTGTCAGCAACTGTTTTTGATTTAATCGACGAACACCCTTTTCAACCTTTGACATAGCCGATAAAGACAAGCCAGATTCTTTTGAAACCGCAGTCATGCGAATGCCACGTGACAGTCGTATGTTTCTTATGTTATTTGGAAAAATTATTTCTTCCCATGCCATTTTGTACTCCCTTGATTGTATTGACAAAAGTATAGAGCTTTATTCATCGCGAAGCAAGAAAAATCTTTCCTCAAAATGAATATGGTTTCGCCCTGAAATTTTCACGCGCTGACTGAAAATTCAGTGCGGCATCCCGCGCACGCAAGCCTTCGTCCGCAAGCTCTAGACGACCGTAAAAAGCGGTCATCATCGGATCGAACGCATTGTCACTGGATATCCATTTGTCGTCACCCGAATTAGGCGCGCCATACTTGTCCAGAACACCCTGCCAGAACGCCAATATTTTTTTATCGCGCTGGTCTGCAAATTTTTCCGCATCACCTTCTATAACATCTGCATCGTTTTGATAGATAACACGCCATACCACGTTATCACTTGCATTGCTGGTAAAATACACCACTATGGTTTCGCCAGTCGATTCGCGGGCAAGATGCAATTCTGACGCATATAATAACCCACGCTTCTTTGCAAAAGAATTTACACAATTTGCCAGCAAAGTCGGTGCGACTATATTCTGCTGGCGGCATTCGTAATCTAAATTATATTTCCAATCTTTTGACATCGTATAAACTATGGAATTATGTTTACGCGGCGCGTACAAAGAACCTTTCCTGAAAAACAAAGTATGGACTTCTTGGAAAGGCATCCCAAGCCAGACACCAGCAATATCCATTCGTATGACATCAGCAAAACTAGTATTCTCGTTAAGGAATAATGGACCTGTTGTGTTAAATTCTAAATCGCCGGAATCTTCAATTGCCCCATCCAAAAAGGCATCGTCTGAATATGAATCGTCAGTGAATGAATCAAATTCGAAATCATAGTCATCTGCATGCACCCGTGGTGTTACCGAAATAAACAAAGAACAAGAAATAATGAATGGCAAGCAAAGCGCAAGATATTCGCGCATGGCTTTTCTGAAACAATTTCTTATATTCGCCACTTTATTATTCCTTATCAATTACCTTACCTCTTCCACCACAAACTTGAATATCGCTGCGGGATCACCACCGGATTCAAGAAATTTCCCGGCATCAAACGGCACCCCACCAACTGTATCGCGCACCCCTTGTTCAAAACGCAGACGCAACTGTATCTGCCGGTTGTGTTGGACAAGCGGAACACTGTCAACATCGTTTGGATTATAAGTAATCAGGTCATATGACACAACATAATATTCGCCCGCCAGACGCAAATTAGTAACCCGCGTGCGGCGCAACTTTCTGGCTTCTGCAAGACGCGCAAGCTCTGGCCGTACATTCATGTTCCAATTGTCCAGCACGGGTGTCGCTGGATCAGTCATGGCGCGCAGAACGCTGCCGGGAACACTACGATGGCGAAGTTCTTCATCATCCGGGATAACATCAAAATATTCGCGCATGAATCTGTTTATCAGTCGCTCTAAAATATATTCTCTGCTTAATTTTTCCAGCTCCATCGGACGGCCAATTCTATCTTTTGAAAGATCCGCCGGCTGGAAAATATATGGTTCTATTTCAATTTTTCTGGACGCGTCAAACAAAAGGCCACTGAAATACATCATTGCACCGGAAAGACTAATCAAGATAAGAACAGATAAAATAAATATAATTCGTTTCATTATTCCACCTGATATGCATTGAATTCAACAACGTAATACCCCAGTGTCAGCGGGTAATCAGACAAATGCCGCGACACACGCACGTATGCTTCTATTTTTTTTCGACCTGTTTTATTTGATTCTAATGTACCGAAAACCCGCCACAGGCCACCCGCTTCGGCCAACCTGGAAACAGGTTCAATTACAAGCGGAAAATTATGATCATTACGCAATACCCACATTTCGCCATCTGCTGCGCGCGCGCGACGATCCAACAGGACTGTGTCCGCAAACATCTGATATAGCCTGTCGCCCGAACGACAACATAAAAAACACATATTGCCACCATACTGGTTGATATCCGAAGCCAAAGGTTGTGCGCATCTGCGGCGTTCGCATTTGCACCAATTTGCTTCGTTGCCGCGTTCTGTCCCCAGTATTTCAAACCATTGTCTTGAAAAGTTTCCGACCACAGCTTCTTGCATCACGCTCCACCCCGGCATGGGGCGTACGTTTCCTGTTTTTTCGGATACAACTTTCCATTCGCCTGTCGTTTGATTTATTGAAATCAGAAACGGCGCAAGCCGCACTGAATGGGCAGACCACCACAAAAGACCGCACAAAGCGAAGATCGCAAAAAACGTTATTAAAATCCATATCGCCAACGAACGCGAGAATGCAACTCCGCGCGATTTTGGAAAAACAGGAGTATAGAAATGGTTTGGATAGTCCATATTTGCTCGCTTTGCTTGCAAACCAAAATCTGCGCGTGCAAAACGCAATGCATTTTTTTTCTTATGCTTTACGCTTTAAATCCCGCGACAAATCCATCAAGCTTGCCAAACCCTGATACAGGCGCAAGGGGATAGTTTTAATTCGTTATTGTCATACCCGACACCAACCGGTTCGCGATCATATACTTGACCGCATCCGGCTATGCAAAGTACGGCAAACACAGCACAAAGCATGCGTATAGCTTTCTTCATAAGCCTCTCCTTTTGCCTTGATTATAGGGAAATCCGACACATGCAGTCAAGAGAATAAGTGGGACTAACTTGGTTCAACAGGACAATAAATCAGCAATTGTTTTTCTTATGCTCTCAAAATTGCGTGGCAAAGCTTAAAAGAAACAATTGTTCACGGTCATATGGTTTTGACTTCAAAGGCCAGCCCCAGCTGAAATTCATCGGACCCATCGGGGTATTCCAATATACACCAACACCATAAGAAACACGCAAATCCTGGTCTATGTAGTTTGATTGTGTGGTACAGCCAAAATAAGGATGGCACAATGTGTAATCAAATTCTTTTCTTGGTGGACGTCCCACTATTCCATAGTCCGAGAAAACAAAGCCTTTTACCTGATATTCATCCGGAATGAATATCGGGAAATTCATCTGTGTTGTACCGTGAAGTCGCCATAATCCACCCAACGCATAATTCCTATATGCCCAGTTGCGTGAACCTATGCCCGCTATATTGAATCCACGCATACTCTCCCCGCCAAGGAAGTATCGATACATTCTGGAAATATATTCTTCCTCTAGCGGCTGTAAAAATCCGGCATTAAGTTCTGATCTCAACTGCCACCGGTTGTCCAGGAATTTCAGCATCCCTGTAATACCCGCATCATACCGCATAAATGTTTCCGTACTGCCAAACCCGGTGTATGCCACGCCCAGATTCGCGACTATTCCGTCATGCGTCTGCTGTGCAAAATCTGTATCCAGATTATGATATCTGAAACTGGTGCCCAGGGTATAAAGATTCGCCGACTGCCATCCACCCGGCGTGTGCAGGTCATAGTTCTGATCAAAGCTGGCTGTCAGACGCAACGTCTGCGACCAGTTATCAGTCAGCTTCCACCCCAATCTTCCGCCAACCATAAAGCTGTCCCGATCATACCCATAAGAACCCAATTTAGAATAATTATACATTGTATAATTTATATCGAATCCCCCGGACAGGGCGCGACCGAAAAGATACGGTTCGGTAAAACCAAATAATACCTGTCTTTGGTACTGCGCTATACTTCCGCGCAACTGGACGATTTGTCCACGACCCATAAAATTGTTTTCTGTTATTCCGGCATCAATCATAAAACCGTTGATATTTGACCAGCCAAGACCGCCGGATAATTCCCCCGTCGGTTGTTCTTCAACCCTTACGTCCAGATTCATCAGATTGGTATCCGCAATTCGTGTCGGCACCATTTCAACGGATTTAAAATACCGGGTACGCATCAAACGCTGTCGCCCCAATTCTATATCCTGTAAAGAAAACGGATCGCCGCTGCGGGTTTGAAATAATTGCTCTATAACCGAATCGAATGTACGAACGTTACCAAGAATTGTAATTTTATTTATATAAATACGGTTGGTTTTTTGGATTTTAAAAACAAGATTTATAGTTCGAAGATCATCACTCTTTTCCGGAACTATATCAACATTTATAAAAGCGTATCCATATTCGGCAACTGCGGATCGAATTTCTGATATGGTTTCTTCAACCTTGTCTATATTATATATTTCGCCGCGTTTCATCTGTAACTTAGAATACAATTTTTCGGTATCTATATCGGGAAATGGATTTTCAATATTTAAATCGCCGAATCTGTAACGTTGCCCTTCTTCCACATCGAATGTAACAGAGTACCATTTACGGTCGGGTGAAAACACCCCGACAGCGGATCTGATGCGAAAATCAACATATCCGTTACGCAAATAGAATTGGCGCAACAGCTGTTGATCATACTGTATCCGATCTTCATCATAGGTATCGAATGATGCCATAAACCGCCACCATGAATATTCTTGCGATAATATCGCGCCACGCAACTCGCGCGAGCGGAATTTCTTGTTACCAGAAAACTTTATCGATTGGATACGGGTTGGGTGACCTTCATTTATTTCATAGACCACATTGACGCGACCACCATCCAGCTCTATGCGCTTTGGCTCTATCTTTGTGCCGAAATATCCCTGGCGTTGATATACGGTCAACATACGCTGTACATCCGCACCAATTACAGATTCATCGTATGCAGAACGTTCCCGCATGCGGATTTCTTTCCTTAAATCATCGGTAGATACTGCTTTGTTACCTTCTATCGTAACCATATTTACAACTGGTGCTTCGGACACTTCTATATTAAGAATCCCACCACTCATGGTAACTCTTTCACTGGAAAACAATCCCGACATTCTTAAACGTTTTGCAAGATTGTTAAGACCCTCAGCATCCAGATTATCGCCGACCTTTACATCCGCAAGTAAGCGCACGGATTCCGTATCCATACGGCGATTGCCGCTGACATCAATACGGGAAATTGTCGCCGCTGTGACAACAGTCGATATAAGGGACAAAAAGCAAAAGATTAAAAATTTCTTCATTGCTGGGATTATATACAACAAATGTTGATATTTATCAATATACAATTTATAATAACATTATGAATAAAGAACTGGTCGATTTTCTGAACTGTGACTTGCAATTTATAAAGGGCGTGGGACCAATACTGGCCGCACGATTGGCAGATTTGCTTGGCGGTCGGCGGGTTTTAGATTTTCTGCTTCACAAACCACACTATGTAAAACCCCGGGGAATACTGGAATCGGTGCTGGACGCGAAACCGGGCGAAGTCCTGACTATTCCGGTTCAAATTATTTCGCATAAAAAGGGCGGTGTTTTTCGTGGCGGAAAACGTGCACCGACCCAGGTCACATGTCGCGACAAACTGGGCGCAGATTTGGTTTTACAATTTTTCGGCACCAGCTTTCTGGAATACTGGCTTGAAAAACTGCCCATCGCGGAATGGCGCATAGTAAGCGGAAAAATGGAATTCAGCGGTCGCAACACCAATCTCACACGCGGCGGTGCCATTATCAATCATCCGGATTTTATTGAAAAACTGGAAGACAGGCATAAAATCCCGGAATACCAGGCGATTTATCCAATAAGCGACGGATTAACGCAAAGGATTATGGCAAACGCACGCGATGCAATTTTCGCAAAACTGGAAAGCATTAACGGCCAGAAACCAGAAATCAGAAAATTTTTTGATGCTATTCATGCTATTCATTATCCGACTTCCAACGACGACCTTGCCGCAAACAGCGAAAGCATATCGCACGCGGCGTATGCAGAATTATTCGCGCACCAGGTCGCGATTGCCCTGACAAGGCAAAAAAGAAAACGTGGAATTGTCGGCCGTACCTTGCGTGGCGACGGCATGCTTCGTGAAAAGCTTTATAAAATGCTGCCCTTTAAATTAACCGAAGCACAAAACAAGGCCATCGAAGATATTGAAAACGATATGGCACGAACAGAACCCATGATGCGTCTTGTCCAGGGCGATGTCGGATCTGGCAAAACCGTGGTTGCGCTTGCGGCCGCCTTGAACGCGGCGGAATGCAAAATACAGACCGCGCTTATGGCACCGACTGATACACTTGCCGGACAGCATTATGCAAAGATAAAGCCGATTTGCGATACGCTTGGCATTGTGTGTGACATCTTGACCGGACGCGACAAGGGGGCATTGCAAAAAGAAAAGTTGGTTTCTATCCGTTCCGGCCGAACGAAAATCATTATCGGCACGCACGCCCTGTTCCAAGACGCGGTTGAATACAAAGACCTTGGCCTGGTCATCATCGATGAACAACACAGATTTGGTGTAAACCAACGCGCAACCTTGGTCGCAAAAGGCTGTAATCCAGATTTTCTGGCTTTGTCAGCAACACCAATTCCACGGACTTTATCTATGACTATTTATGGTGACATGGATATTTCGATTATAGCGCAAAAACCGACCGGTCGTATACCCATCAAGACCAGCCGTTTGTCAGCAGAGCGCATTGCAACACTGACAGAGCGTCTGCGTATACAAATATTATCCGGCGCGAAAGTTTTCTGGGTATGCCCATTGGTTACAGAATCAGAAGATTGTGATTTTGCTGCGGCAGAAACCCGGTTCGAATATTTGAAAGCACGCATGCCAGACGGTGCAATCGGCCTTGTCCATGGCCAAATGGATAAAAAATCGCGAGATAAAGCCATGGCCGAATTTGCAGATCCATCCGGCAAGATAAAATTATTGGTCGCGACCAGCGTGATAGAAGTGGGCATAGACATTCCGGCAGCAACAATTATGATTATAGAAAACGCGGAAAAATTCGGACTGTCGGCATTGCATCAGTTGCGCGGACGTGTGGGGCGCGGAAGCGGACAGTCATTCTGCATATTGATGCATGGTAACAACCTTTCCGAAGATGGTGAAAAAAGACTGGACGTGTTGGTTGATACAGACGATGGATTTGTAATTGCAGAACAAGATCTAATGATGCGCGGCGCGGGCGAATTGCTGGGCGCACGACAATCCGGCTGGGTGCCATATTATTTTGTGGATTATCGCGAACATCGTGATCTTTTTAAACTGGCTACGCACAATGCTTTGGAACTTTCCGAATCAGATCCACATCTGGAATCAGATTCCGGAAGCATGGCTCGTGATCTGATGTATATTTTCGACCGAGAAGTAAAATTGGATGGATGATTTATAAATGAACCATTCACAAAAATATAAAGGTCGAATAATAATATTCGACCTTTACCGACTTACGACTATCGATTCACAACTTATGTATCGCGACGCTTTCCCCTTATCATTTTACTCGCGACGTGGCGAATATTCATGACGTTTTTCAAATGATCTCCGCCCGGAATTTTTACCTTTGATAATGTCGCAGTATCAACCCCGTAAAACTGTGCCGCATTTAAAGAATACTCTTCCAAAAGCTCCATAGTCAGGTCACAATCAAGAACAAGATCCCTATAAGCGTGTGCGGCATTACCCAAAAACATTCCAGCTGGCGGCGAATCCGACATTTTCTTTTCCATAAGATGCGGCGCACTGTCCGTACCCAGCATAAGATTTTTGTACCCGCTGAATATCCAGAAATGATGTAAATACCATTGGTTTGCACGTGTTTGAATTATTGGTTTGCAGTAAAAATATGGATATTGCGCGCGCAGAATTTCTTCTGCCTTTGCCGGATCATGTATCCCGAACATTTCTTGGCATATCCCCAGATGATGCGAAGAAAGTGTGCACCAAAGATCACGTCTGACTACTTCGTCGATAGCATGTTGAGTAGAAACGTGTTCTATGGATATTTTCATATTACGTTGTTTCCCGTCTTTATCTATCAATTGCGGAAGAATCTTGTCTATGGCTGACTGTTCTTTTTTTGATACATTCGGTTCATCCGGATCTTCCATATGCAACGCAAGCGGCACATCCATATCTTCAAGCACGTCTATCTGCTTTTGCGCTTTTTCGGTGGATGGCGCATATCCAGAGTTGGTGCTTTGCCCTTTTGGAAAAAGCTTAAAACCCGCCAGAAATCCGCCGTCTGCATCACGCATAAGTTTTATAAATTGCGAAAGTTGTTCTGGTTCCATATCTTCCGCCAGAACCGGCATCAAAAACGGGCGATGATTCGGATTTCCAGACTTTCTGGCGATTTTCATTATGGCATCGTAATATTCGTAAATTAATTCACCGGCCTTGTACGGACATTTCAGATCCAAAGGTTTTGGAAAGTTCATCATATAAACTGCCCCGGAATACTGTGAATAAACCGGAACGCTTTCATTGAATTCTTTTGTGAACGCTTCACGGGCGTGAACGTGCGCATCAAATAATATCATGCTCATTTATCTTGTCCTTTGGATGTTTCCTTTGGAATAATGATAATCGGCGAATATACCCGGATTATGCATCGAACTGGTAGTGGCCAGCGCAAAGTCTGCCCCACTGCGCAACCGGTCGTCAAATTCATCATGACAAGTTATTCCGCCACTGCTGCCGATAATAAACTTTGCATTCGTTTTTTCACGAAATTCGACCATCGAATCCAGCCATTTTATGGCGTATGGTGCTATGCCCTTGCCACAAACACCGCTGGACAAACGGCCTGGCAGTGCGGGCGCACCGAATTCATCTGTCACATTCATGGGTATCGTATTTATTCCGACAAATCCGCTGGCACCGGCATTCAATGCGGCATCAACGACTTTTTGCATGACATATTCTTCCTGCCAATAAGCAACTTTTATAAGCAACGGGATGTCTTTTCCTATTCCATGGCGCGTCATGCGGATGATTTCTGATGTCAAGCTGGCATCTTGGTATATCAATCCCAAATCTTTTCTGACATTCGGACAAGAAAAGTTAAGCTCTATTACTTTTCCCCCGGCCATCTGCGCCATCACAGCGCATTCGGCATAATTCATGGCAAGTTGTTCAACAGGATCCTGTACGCCTTCGAACGGGGTACCAACCACCGACACAATCATAAGATGACCGGGATTTGCATCAATATATTCTTGTGCAATCCTGACATCCTGCATCCAAAAATCCGGGCTGGCCGACGGCATGCCAAAAGAATTGGTCATGGTATCGGTTCTTTCTTTCTGTGCGATTACCGTGCCATTCGGCTCTATTATGCTACCTGGCTTTATATACACGCAATTCGGATAGGGCAGACATTCGCGTTCCAAACTCCGAAGGGTTTTAGATGTTATTACACTCGCTCCGCCGGCAACAGCCGCCTTTACATAGTCAGAGTTAAGCACCGTTCCCGCAGCTATACCTATCGGGGCATAGACCTTGTGCCCCATTAAATCTATTTGCGGTTCACCTGTGTATTTCAATTTTTTATTGGTTTTGGGTGGATTACTGTAATTTTTTTCATAAGTAAATTTTGTGTTATAGAAATGCTTTGAAGGCATTTTGTTACCTTTTTGTTAATCTCTCCCGGCGGGAGTGTAACATTAATATTGGCAATTTCAACAAAAATATATTTGGTTGAAATCCGATTTTTTTGATGTATGCTTTGGCACGATGGAAACGGAAAACATTAACTTTACCCCAAAACAATTACCAACCAATCTCGAAGCAGAACAAGCGGTGCTTGCCGCCGTGCTGATGAACAACCGCGCACTGGAACGGGTCAGCGACTTTTTGAAGCCCGAACATTTTACGCATCCCGCCCACAAAGAGATTTACAAACTTATGGAACGACAATTCGCCGCAGGATTTCCGGTCGATGTAATTACCATAAAGACATACCTGGAACAACAGGGCGTTCTGGAATCCGTTGGCGGGATAGAGTATCTTTCACAACTGGCCGGTGCGGGTACCAGTGTTATAAATATGGAGCAATATGCCCGCATAGTCCATGACAATGCCATGCGGCGCGAACTTATTGGAATCGGCCAAAATATCACAGAATCCGCCTTTGTCGAAGATCTGGATAATCCTGTATCCACCCAAATCGAAGAAGCAGAAAAAAAACTATTTGACCTATCCACCACGGGTACAAGTATAGACAAAGGTGCGGCCCCCCTGGGCGATGCTTTGCGCCTTGCTATGGAAGAAGCAGAAATAGCGTACAAAGCAGATGGCAAACTTTCGGGTCTTGCCACCGGATTTCGTGATTTGGACAAATCCATAAGCGGGCTACACCATTCCGACCTTATCATCATCGCGGGTCGCCCCGCGATGGGAAAAACCACTATCGCAATGAATATTGCTTTTAACGCTGCAAACGCGATTTTGTCCGGTGCGGCAAATCCAAAGTACAAAGGCGCGGTTGTGTTTTTCAGTCTTGAAATGTCATCATCACAATTGGCCGCACGCGTATTGTCCAGCCAGTCAAAAATCCCGGCAAGCTCTATGCGCAATGGAACTTTGACTGACAGCGATTTCCTTAAAATGTCCCAATACTCTGATGCCTTGTCACGCGTACCCCTGTTCTTTGACGACACCCCGGGTATGAGCGTTCCGATGATGCGCACCCGCGCGCGACGGCTGGCGCGTAAACACGGCGGCATAGCCCTTATCGTGATCGATTATTTGCAATTGATGACACCGCCTGGCGGAAGTCGTCGCAATGACAGCCGCGTCAACGAGCTTTCCGAAATTACCCGCAGCTTGAAGATGCTGGCAAAAGAGCTTGATGTTCCGGTCATAGCCCTTTCCCAGCTTTCACGTTCGGTAGAAAGTCGCGATGATAAACGACCATTGCTTTCTGATCTTCGCGAATCCGGTTCTATTGAACAGGATGCCGACATAGTCATGTTCACATATCGCGAAGAATATTATCTCCAGGGTCGCGACCCCACAGAAGGTGGCGGCGACCATTCCGAAAAGTTCATGTTCAATAAACAGGAAAATTGGAAAAAACGTATGGAAGAATGTCGCGGCAAGGCAGATATAATCATAGGTAAAAACCGCCATGGCCGACCGGAAACGATACGTACAAAATTCAGTGGGGACTATAGTTTGTTCAGTGATCTGGACGAATTCGAAAAGCGTGACGGCTTTGGCACAGAAGAAAATACGTCACCACCGACCTATGACACCACTTTCACTGGAACCCCGACGGGAAAACCCGAACCGGATGCTGCCAGCCCGACCATGGACGATGTTCCCGATGATTTTTAAATTTCTTATATAAATCTTCGTGTCTGTAAAAATCAATTAATTCACGGACAGAATTATAACGGCAACGCAGTTGCCGTCATTCCTGTAAAAGTCAAACAATTCCTGCGAATGTGGATTATGATTCCGTTTGCGAACTGACTGATTTGCACAGGAACAGCCGACCTATAAAATGTACATTCTCTCTTTTTTCCTTGCAAACCGTAAAAATCTGCATTAATATAAGCCCGCTGTTCGGGCATAGTTCAGTCGGTAGAACAACGGACTGTTAATCCGTATGTCGATGGTTCGAGTCCATCTGCCCGAGCCAAGTTTTACAAGACCTCTCAAAAGGGGTCTTTTTTGTTGATTTTCCAAGCACTTGGGCTGGTTCGATAATGCTTCGGGCTGAGCAGGTCAAAAAATAGCAATTATCGAACTTACATGAACTCGTTTGGATGAAAGATTTGAAAATGCTTGCTTCATGCTTTTTCTGCCCCGTTCAAATATAATGGAGTTGATTTTAGGAATTTAACAATTTACAATCATCCGTAGAATTAAGATCACAGGATAATATTATGAAGAAGATATTTCTAATTTTACCGATTGTTTTAGTTGCTTGTGTAGGTAATCAAAAGGAAACGTATGTAGAATATAATTGTGGTACAGAAGATAAGTACTTTTTTGCGTTTGGGAAAGAACAGTTGAGATGGCGAATTCGTACTGGAAATATTAGTTCAAGTATGGTTCCAATGGACAAAATCGGCAATATGGAATATCAGCAAAAAATGGTAGTGATGGATACCAGCGAAAACAGTCCTATGGCTCAGAATATGAGACGTCAAAGTAACCCCAATCTGGCAAAGATAGAAGCAGAACGGAAAGAATTAAATATAAAATATCCAAAGGCTGATATTAGTCATCTTAAGATTAATAGTGCAGAATGGTCCGAAGCAGCAGCAGAGAGACAAAAAGCATTTGAAGAAATTTTGAAGAAATATCCAGATCCAGAGTTGACACAAGAGCAAAGAAACATCTTAAAAGCAAAGCAAAAAGAGTTTGATAAAATTAAACCTATGACTGTTAAAAAGAATTTAGATGGAATAGTTACAATTTCTGGAAATTCAACCATTACTTGTAATCCCGTTAGAGAAAAATAGCGCGACAACTATTAGACAGGCTAAACTGTGAAATGAGATGCGAAAGACAATCAGCAAACTAACGCTTCTTGTTTCTCTTTAATTTTTTCGTTAAAGAGTTGTATTTCTTTTATCATACCCTTAAATTACTTTATATTCTCTACTTAATAATCCAAGCTATTCCACCTTTCACTAAAGATTCGGGTGGCTTACGCCGAGCCAGAAATTATAAAATGCCCTTTGGGGCATTTTTTTATCCGCGTTTCCAAGGCTTTGGTAAGACCGCCTTAATTTTAGCGACCACCTTGATTGCAATGGTTACATACAGTTTGCTGATAGTTATGAAACAGATTTTTAGTCCTAGTTATTTCGTCGTCAATATCTCTTTTTTCAGGCTTCGGGCAGTCAAGTTTAATGGAATCTCTGCCAATTTGGACGCTTCCGTCACCAATAAGTTTCGTATTGAAATTTTTAATCCCGATATATAATGGGCATTCAGATTGAGGTCCATAGGAAAAACGACCACAATGTGCACGCAACATAAAGAGATCATTACCAAATGAGTTATCGCCGGTAATTTTTTTTCCACCAACTGTACCGGTTAAAGCAATTGCAAATGACATATTTATTCCTTTCAATTTGCCTCTCTATTCCCTCATCTTTGATACAGATTAACATAAGCATTCCGACTTTTCAATATCAGATTTAAAAAGTTGAATCTGCTTGACCAATTACTCAAAATCCTTGTTTTTGCAAAGCGTAATTACCCGTAGCCTTAACAAAGGTGTGGTTCGAGTCCAGCCCCCTTGTTTTTATAAAAATATGGAAATTTTATTTTTCTATACTATAATCTAATAAACAAAAGAGATTATTATGACAAGAATTTTTGCATTAGGTGGCGGAGAAATCGGCAGACAGAAAGTTATGCCAGATGGCAGTGTTAAACAATATCCTGTTGAAACTTTATCAATTGATACTGAAATTATAAAAACCACAGGTAAGACAAATCCCATTTTGCTTTTTATAGGCACTGCCAGTAATGAATCCGATTCTTATAGCAAGGCCGTTTTGGATCACTTTGGTGGACGGCTTGGTTGCACAATAACAGAGTTAAAATTACTAAATGAACTCCCACGCAAGGAACAAATCACGCAAAAAATAAATGATGCCGATATAATTTATGTCGGTGGCGGTGACACTAAACTGATGCTTGATACTTGGAAGAAACATGGGGTTGATAAAATGTTAGTTGATGCTTGGAAGTCAGGTAAAATTTTGAGTGGTTTAAGCGCAGGTGCTATATGCTGGTTCGATTACTATGATAATGAAGAATACATCGATGGCGATATGGCGAAATTGGATGTCCTGCCGGGACTCGGTTTAATATCCGGTTTTGCTGGTGTGCATTGGGACACTATGAGCGATGAGTATAAGGAAGCGGTTGCAAAATTATTAGCTCGTAAAAAAATAAAAGGTTGGGCTATTGATAATAGTGCCGCTATTTTGGAAAACAATGGAAAGATATCTATTTTAAGCGGTATGGCTGGTCGTATTGCAAGACAAATCTAAACCCAAATGCTACCCTTAAAAGGTTCAATCTGCTTAATCAATTTCTTGATATTCTCAGCCCGATAACTGCATCCGTCTTCACTGCGCTACGCCGAGACTTTGAGCTATTCCGAACCAGGTTTTACAACCGTTTTCAAAAGACACGGTTTTTCAATGCCATTTTTTAATCATTTGCTATTTTATTAATTATTTTAACAAAAATGACTTTTAACGGCGTTTTATAAATAATTTTAACAATTTACTTGTTTTTATGCATTTTTGCACTATAATATAACAAACAAGGGGTAAACCATGATAAGCCGTCCAGATTATTTAAATCAGCTGATAAGCTGGAAAGACAAGAATGATTTTATCAAGATCATATCTGGTGTCCGCCGGTGCGGAAAAAGTACTTTATTCCAATTATTTCAAGACCATCTGAAAAAAGGTGGTGTTTCTGATACCCAGATAATAAACATAAATCTGGAACGGGCAGAGTTTTCCGAACTGATGGATTGGAAGAAATTGCATGATCATGTGAAATCGACCGTTCTGCCAGATAAAATGAACTATGTGTTTTTGGATGAGGTGCAAATGGTTCCAGAATTCCAAAAAGCAATCAACAGTCTGCGGTTGGAAAAGAACATAGACTTATACCTGACAGGTTCTAATGCATATATGTATTCCCAGAAATTATCCACACTACTTTCTGGTCGATATATAGAAATAAAAATGTTCCCATTATCTTTCAAGGAGTTTGTATCAGCATTTAATCCCAGTAAATTTTTGACCCCGATATTGTTTGACATATTCCGTGAATATGGCGGTTTTCCAGATATAGCAAAACTTATAGATATAGAATACCAAGAAAAAGACATAGCACCAGGTGCAAAAATACTAGATAGTGTAAGAGTCAAAACATCGGAAATACAAATATATCTGGATAGTCTTTATAACACCATAGTTGCAAAAGATATTTCTCTGCGGACTGGTATCGACAATGTGTCTGAAATAAACCGTATAGTTAAATTCTTGTTCAGCAATGTCAGTCATCCGACATCCTTTAATAACATAGCAAATGTAGTGAATTCAGAATTCAAGTTTTTTCCAACTGATAAAAATGTCTATGTGTCCAAGGTTCAAAAGATAGTCGATGCATTATTGGAAAGTTTCTTGTTCTATAAATGTGACCAACAGCAGTTAAAAGGCAAAGAATTATTGCGGGCGGATTCCAAATATTACGGGGTCGACAGCGGTCTGCGGTATTATATGTTGGGTGGTAATAAAACCATAGATGGTGGACATGTATTGGAAAACATAGTTTATCTGGAACTGCTTCGCCGTGGGAATCGGGTATACACAGGTCGGGTCAGAGACAAGGAAGTAGACTTTGTTACAGAAAAAGGTGATAACACCATGTATTACCAAGTTGCCCTGTCGGTCGATTCCGAAGAAACTTTAAAACGGGAATTAGCATCATTGGAAAAGATAGAAGATAACTTTGAAAAAACCATATTGACCCTTGGGGTAATCCCACAGAAATCATACAGGGGTATCAAGATAATCAATGTAGTTGATTGGTTGTTGGGGGAATAGCATGTTTACAACAAGGTCACTTTTTAGAATGTTGATAGGGAGTGTCCGTCGAGAGATGCGAACCAACTATTATAGAAATGATTATCTGCAGTCTGAAGCTTGGCAACGGAAGAGATATGTTGTTTTTAAAAGAGATAATTATAAGTGTGTTTATTGTGGAGCCAAAGCAACCCAAATACATCATTTAAAATATGCAAAAAACATCGGCAGAGAACCCATCCAGTGGCTTGTTTCCGTTTGTCACAGTTGTCATGAGTCAAGACACTAGTCTTTCGAATATTAAAGCATCTTGATTTTTTGGTCATTTTGTGATATAGTATAAACTATCAAAACTGGAATTGTATCCGGATTTTTTTATAAGCAAATTAAAGGAAATATCATGACCACAATACAAAGTGCAAACATAAAGACTGGTCAAATCTATAAAAGATTTGATGGGGTAGATTGTGAAATTATCAATGTTCAAAATGTAAACGGTTTAGATATAATTGTTTATAAAAGATTAGACACTGGTGAAACTTTTCATATGGCAGCATGTAATTTCATAAAGAAACAACAAGTCAAAGTAGAACATATAAACAGTATACATGATTTATTTGTAGATATATTTACATTATCGGAAGATGTATGATTTTTCTAAAACTGCCTGAATTAGCGGGCTTAAACCGATAATCTCATCAAAGTGATTGGTTTCCTTACCTTTCCAAAGCGTAATTACCCGTAGCCTTAACAAAGGTGTGGTTCGAATCCAGTTGCCCAGATTTTAATTATTTTAATGCAACTCGGAAATATTTGTTTTATAATATCACAGGTAGAGAGTTTGTAGGGTACAAATAATAGGTGAGAATAATGAGAGACGATGGGATTCGTATTATTACACAAACACCCGACAATGATTTAAATAACGCAGTATGGACTACTTGCGAAGAATGTGGGCTTGGATGTAAAAACAAATGTCATGTAGCCAATGTTATTGTTGATTTTGTTCCAAATGCAAAAATACAAGAAGGAATGCAATTGAAATACGAAGTTGTAATTCCTACGCCCAAGCATTCACAATCAGCAATGGATGTGCTTGCATTTGCTCTTATGGCTATTGCAAGAAAAGTACCCACAAAATAAATTTTCTCTGAAAAATTTAACTTCTCTTGCCAATTCAGCAAATCCAACCAAATCATTGACCCGATAACTGCATCCGTCTTCGCTGCGCTACGCCGAGACTTTGAGCTATCCCACCCTTTACTAAAGCTACGGGTGGCTTACGCCGAGCCATCCATTGTCGCTGTGCTATGCCGAAACTTTGACTTTTACAGGAATGACGGCAACGCAGTTGTTGTTAAGAATTTGTCCACGAAATTTTTGACTTGTACAATCCTCATTTTCATATATTTATCTTTCTTTATATAGATTCGTGATTTATAATGCAAAAACAAATTGGATAAAAATTATGAAAAAATTTATACCGAATGATTTTGAAATACCGTCTGGGTTTTTAACTGATAAAATGAAAGCCAGAATTCTGACGGTGAATGATGTGGTTAAAGATTATGAAGCCGTTATGACCAGCGTGGAACATTTACAAGGTGTATTTGGTTCGAATAGCACCTGGCCCTCGCCCAATATGTCTTTAGAGCAAGATTTGATAGATTTAGGCTGGCATCAAAAAGAATTCCAATGCAGGTCTTCGTTTGCTTATACAGTTATGGCACCCGATGAATCTGTCTGCTTGGGGTGTTTTTATATATATCCTTATGATAAAGATGGCTATGATGCGATTGTTTATATGTGGGTAAGAAAAAGCGAATTTGATAAGGGTCTTGACCCGATTCTTGAAAAAGAAGTTCGTGAGTTCATGAAAAAATGGCCTTTTCAGAAAGTTTTATTCTATGGCAGAACTGACGGATAAGCGGTAACGAAAGACACCTATATAAACATTGGATTCCCACCTGTGTGGGAATGACGGCAACTGCGTTACCGTTAAAAATTTGTCCACGAAATTATTGACATAATAAAGGAATCAGTATGCAAATAGATAAATTTGAAAAATTGATTAATAAAACAAAAACATCATTCATAGCATCGATTGATAAAGATGGGTTTCCAAATATAAAAGCAATGCTGGCACCACGGAAAAGAAATGGGCTTAAAGAATTCTGGTTCTCGACAAATACCAGCAGTCTGCGCGTTTCGCAGTTTCGCAAAAATAAAAATGCGGCAATTTATTTTTACGCAAAAAATATGTTTGCTTACCAGGGGTTAATGCTGGTTGGCACAATGGAAGTTTTGGAAGATCAAAAATCAAAAGATATGATTTGGCAACCCGGCGACACAATGTATTATCCCGGCGGTAAAACCGATACAGATTATTGTGTATTAAAATTCAAAGCAAAATCCGGCCGCTATTATTGCAATTTCAAATCCGAAAGTTTTGATATAAAATGATTATAGGGTCAGCATGAAAGAAATATTCTATAAAATCGGAATTGTTGGTACATTAATAATACTTGGGGCAATGATATACAATACGAATGGTTGCATTTGTCCGTGCTGCTATGATTACGAAAATTCTTTCGAATATATAAATTTAGTTGAAGAGAAATCAAGTACAAACGCATCCGAAGAAGATTATGATTATATACCCCGTAAAGATTGTATATGGTTATCTGATGATGATGTGGCAGCAATTGCTGAAAACTATCGCCAAACCAAAAACCCAAATCGTTTCGTTTCGGATTACGAAGCCGCCGAAGAGCTGGGTGTTATACCCTGTTATTAAAAGATTTGATTTGTTATGCCAGTTTTTCAAACCCAGTTATCAATCCGGATTTTTTGCATTTGCAAGCGATTTATGATATAATTACCGAATGAAACTGCGGCTACATTCCGAAGCAAAAATACTTATCATGCTGTCTGCGATACATTCTATCGTTGGCACTTTCTTTGGCACATTCCTGATCGCATATATCATGCAAATCGCCCAAAGCGAAGCCATATCAATTTCCATTTACAAAATAGCACTTTACACCGTCATAACGTTGGGCTTTATATTGCTGGCCGATACAGTAAAACGCAAAGACAAGATGCAGATATATCGCATCAGCATATTGATCCAGGCACTGTGCCTGGGCGCGATTGCTTTAACAGGTGACGGCATTGCACCATATATTGCTATATTCGGCGCAGTATACGGGTTGGCCATGGCATTTCGTCATTGTCCATTTAACATCATTATCGGCGAAAAAATAAAAAAGCGCATGATGACAGCATATACCGGATACAGCGCAATGGTCAGCGGCATAGCATCCGTCGCAACGCCCCTATTCCTGGGACTGTTTATTACCATTGGTTCTTATGAACACATGGCTGTGGCAATGCTGCTTTTTCTGGGGTTTGAATTGATATTATCATTTTTTATACGCAGTCGGAATGTCACTTCCAAACGATTTTCGTTGTCGGTTTTTATACCCCAGGCACGCAGATCAATTCTGGTTCGTCGGGTATTTTTAACCGAATTTCTGGCTGGATTTTCGTACAGTGAACCGTTGAATGTTGTAACCACGATGTATATTGTGTATCTGTTTCACACGAATCTGAATCTGGGTATTATCAGCTCTGTCTTTGCCGGTGTCGCCATAATGGTCAGTTTTTTGGTCGGGCGATACGGGCGACCAGAACATTTTCCAATATTGCTTATAATTTCCAATATCCTTGTTGTATCCACAGCTTTTATATTCTTGGTATTTACCGGAAAATTGTCGTTTATACTATACCGTTTTGCCCAATCATCTGGAATGAATTTCATAACAAAAGTAAAGAATATAAATACGTTCAATACTTCAAATTCTGCGGCATGCGTATCGCGTGATTGTCGCGCGGAATTCTTCGTAGTACGTGAAATGGCATTGAATCTGGGTCGGATTTTAAGTTTCTTGATATTATTCACAATCGGATTTTCCGGTAATATGGATTGGCTGAAATGGTATCTGGTTATAATGACACTATGCGTTGCAGCGGGCGGTACTATGTCGCTGAAAATATGTCGGCATAACGGTGTACGCAAATACAAAACAAATTGATTTTAAGATTTGTATTGTTATTTTAACGCTTAATTACCAAGAAAATACTGCATAACTTCATGTATATATTTAATTAACCGGGTCTTTAAAAAATTCAACCTGTTTAATAAACTATTCAAAATCATTGTCCCAAAATCTTTCAATAATGTAAAAGAATCTGTCTTGATTTTTTTGACAACGATATAAAATTATGCTACAAAAGGCACCTAAGCACACAAAATAACATAAAGATTAAAAAATGACAGATACAAAAATAGCTGTTTCAATCATAGTTCCGGTTTACAATGTCGCCCCATGGCTGGGACTGTGTCTGGATTCTTTGATCGGACAGACATTGCAAAATATAGAAATTATTTGCATAGATGATAAGTCCACAGATAATTCATTGGAAATCTTGCGCCAATATGAAAAGCAAGACAAGAAAATAGTGGTCATTGCCTTGCCCGAAAATGGCGGAGTATCCGCCGCCCGCAATGCGGGTTTGGCAACAGCCAAAGGCAAATACATTGGTTTTGTTGACTCTGACGATTATATTGACCCAGACTTTTATGAAAAACTTTATTCCGCCGCCGATGCCACCGATGCCGATATTGCCAAAGGCGAAGTTCTTATTACGGACTTTGATGGATCAACTTCCAAAAGAACTTCGTGTTTACATAAAATACGGAAAAATAAAATATATTTTGATAATTCTTTTTGGTCTGCTATTTACAGCCATGATTTTATAAAAAAATACCAGATCAATTTTCCCCCCGAATTAACGGTCAGTGAAGATCGGTTTTTCCTGATCCAAACAGTATCCCGCGCAAATAAAATAGAACTGGTCGAAGGTACCTTTTATCATTACATCAGGCGGATTAATTCACTGGATTCGGAACAATATTGCGACGAAAAAATTAAATCCCTTGCAAAGATGGCAGAAAGCAGTGTCAATCTTATAAACAGCCTTGACCTGGATACGGAAACTTATAATTTGATTTTTTCTCAGAAAATAAGATTGCTTTTTGAATATGCTTTTTATAAGACTGGCTCGATCGAAATGATGGTTTTAATTGTAAAAACCGCAATAGGATTATGGTCAAAAAACAAACACATCGACCTGTACAAAAGTCAAAATATGGACTATGCGATATACCTGGCCAAACAAAATGAAGTGCGTCTTTTGCTATATTTATTGAAAAAAACAAATGTACAGGACGCACAAATTTATAAATTAAAACTGTTGGGTTTTATCCCTTTATTGAAAATCAAAAACAGTCATAATATGACAACCGTTTGTGTTTTCTGGTTTGTGCCATTGATAAAAATCAGACACAAATCCACGAAGATAATATACAGATTATTCGGACTTATCCCATTTCTAACCAAAGAAGAAAAATAATGATAGAAAAAAAGCCCAAGATATCCGTAATTGTGCCGATTTATAATGTGGAAAAATATATCCACAAATGTTTGGACAGCATTATCAATCAGACATTGTCCGATATTGAAATCATATTGGTCGACGATCTTGGGACTGACAATTCTATGAAAATCGCCCACGAATTTGCAACAAATGATAAGCGTATAAAGATCATATCCCATGACAAGAACCGCGGACTATCGGCGGCCAGAAATACGGGTATAAAAAATTCAAACGCGCCGTTTATCATGTTTTTGGATAGCGATGATTTTTACAAATCGACAATGTGCGAAAAAATGCTGAACGCGATTGAACCCAGCAATGCTGATATTGCGGTTTGTGGCGTTAATGTTATTTACGAAGCCGACAAAAACCTTGCTAAATCGGACAAGGCATATTTTAACGTCAAATTCAACGGTTTGCGGGAAATAAGCGACAACACTCTGTACGGGGTGGGCAATGACACGGCATGGAACAAAATTTTTCGGCGTGACATACTGGACAAACATGATATTTGGTTTCCCGAAGGGTTGAAATTTGAAGATAATTACTTTTCCCAAATTTATGCTTGTTGGGCAAGAAACGCGTTTTTCGTCCCGGAAAAATTATATTATTACCGCCGCCGTGCGGGGTCTATCATGAACCAGGCATTTGCGGGCAAACCCGGATCTAACACAGACTGGATAAAAATAGGTATAGCAATTTATGAATATTTGAAACGCAACAATTTGTTTGAATTATACAGAGATTACATGGGAAAAATATTTTTTTCATATATCCAATGCGCCATCAGACTTGAATCAACCGAGATCGGAAAATCTGGCATATATGACCTGGCACTGGACTTTATACGGCGCGAGCAATGGAAACCCGACGATTTTTCCAGAAGTCTGCTCAACCAGTTTTTGATGCTTGAAAACAGAACTCTCTTTAATCCAGAAAAAAAGCTTTCCCACGGACTGGTTAAAATCAAAGAAACCGTCGGCAAGAAAAAAATATATTTTGTCGGCATTCCTATTTGGAAAACACGATATGGTGACAAAAAAACCAAACACTATCTGTTTGGATTTATACGTATTGCCCATAAACGATTTAAAGAAAAAAAATGCAGATTCGATCCAGATTTTTCCACAAAGAATTTCCATCCGTTCAAGGTTGACGATTCAAAACTGCTTTCCGTTCTTCAATCAATGCCGAACTTCGCATTTATTCCCAATCCGGGAAATATGGGCGACGCGTTGCTTTCCGCAGCAACATTCCAGTTTTTCAACAGAAATAACCTGAACTGGCACATGTGGCACGGCAAACAAGAAGATGTCGTTGTTTACGGTGGTGGTGGAATTTGGAACCCAGAATACAAAAAAACGTGGGACAAAGAATTCATTCCGGTATTCAAAAAAGCGAAACGCATTGTAATTCTGCCCAGCAGCTTTAACAATGTTCAAAGTTTGATTGATATACTGGATGAACGATTTATTGTGTTCTGTCGTGAGAAACGAAGCTATGAATATTTATTATCCAAAAATACAAAGGCAGAAATAATTCTTGACCATGATATGGCTTTCCGAATGACCGAAGAAATTTTACATGGGGAAATCGAGATGGGGGAAAAAGAAAAACATGCCCTTAATAATGTCCGCAAAGGGTTGGCGGCCATTACATCAAAGACCGCCAAACTGATGCGCATAGATAAAGAAAGTACGGGTTGGAAAAATGAAACCGATATGGATTTATCTAATAAATTTCATGTGCAGTGGAATTCACCGCAGGCTTTTTTTGAATTTGGGACGAAAATTATGCTGGCCGCCGTTGATAATTTTGATGCTGTAATAACCGACAGACTGCATATAGGAATTGCCGCCGCATTAATGAGAAAGGAAGTTTATATGCTGGATAATTCCTATGGCAAATTGTCCGGTGTGTATGAAAATACAATGAAAAATTATCCGCGTGCGCATTTCTGCAAAGATCTGCCCGATATCTCAAATATAAATCCCCAGAAAACCGCCATGGATAATTTCGATAGGATATTGAAGAAAATTAAATGATGAAAGTGAACATAAAATCTTTTATAGAAAATGATGAAATTGTAAAATCCGCCGAAATTGGGGGGGCGATTTATTATTTCAAATTCCCAAAGTCGGTGGCCGACGATATGACCGATCGCGCCGACCCGCTTATCATGGCGTTGGTTTTTCCGATGATGCGTATTGGTGGTAATTTTGAAATACATGGCGCAAAGTTCAGCCGCGAATTTGCAGATAACATTAAATTATTCACAAAAATTTGGAATTTGTGGAAACCGGAACAATATAAATCTGTAAATATAACCGGTGATGAAATTAAAAATGAAAAATTTAATAATGATGGGAAATTGATAACTTGTTTTTCCGGCGGGCTGGATGCGACATATACGGCATATAAATACGCAAAAAAATTAGCAACAGGAAAAAATTACTTTTATGATAAATCCGTTTTCATACATGGCGCGGATATTCCATTGAATCAGCCAGACAAATACAAAGCCGCACTTAATTCCGCAATGGAAACAACACGGGATATCGGTGTAGATTTGGTGCGGGTTGAAACGAACTATCGCGAATTTCCCCATGATTGGGAAATGGAACATGGTGCGATAATGGCCGCAACATTGATGTTTTTCCAGGGCGGATATTCGTTTGGTTGTGCCACCAATCAACACATACATAGATTCCAGATAATATGGGGACTGAATCCGTTTACAGACAATTTGATGTCCAGCGATGTTTTTCATTTTTTTAATGATGGCTATGAACATAACAGATGTGACAGAGCCGGACTTATAAAAGATTGGGATATTGGTGTCAAAAATCTTCGCGTATGCTGGTCGAATTACAATGACCTGTCAAAAAACTGTGGATATTGCGAAAAATGCGTTCGAACAAAATTGAATTTTCTTGCACATGGAATTTCACATCTACCCAGTATGCCGGATGGATTAACACCCGCACAAATCAAAGAACAAAAACTGGACAAGGATTATAAATGGAAAATGTACAAAGAATGTTATAAAACAGGCGTGATAAACGGAACTTTTCCGTCTGATATTAAACGCACATTAGAAAAAAAATTATCAAAACCGCCGCATGCCCATAGTTGTTCTTTGTGGCAACATTTGCGCAAGTTAAAATTTTAAACAGTTACCGTACTGTGGGCATCCACTGTACGATAAGGCATCGTGCGCATAGCGCACGATACATACATTATTCATTATTCACTATTCATTATTAAACATTTGCGTTGCCGTTATAATTCTCTATCTATGAATTATTTGTACCCATGGCTTAGTATACTTTTTTGTTTACAGGCAATTTTTAATATACTATACATTAAATATGAAAATTAAAAACCTGCTTAAACGTTTCCGTTCAAGAAAGAAAAACGCCATTATCTTTAATAGATTAGAGGCAAAGCTGGACTATCTAACCCGATGTTTTGGGATTCATGGGCTTGACAGGTTTACCTATGAAACAGATATTTTTATTAACAAAAATGGCGGTGAATATTTTCCGAATTACATTCGGCCACAATCTTTAATGGAATATATACTGCATATTATAGTAAATTATTACGAACGCAGCCCGATAAAATGGATTTTAAGGCATAAATTTCTGGCCAAACAATTTGTGCAAGATATAGTCGGCGACGAACATATAGTAAAGCTCTATGGAGTATATGATTGGCCGGAACAGATTGACTTTGATAAGCTGCCAAACAGCTTTGTTTTAAAAGCAACCGTGGGCTGGCAGAGCAAGCAGGTCATTATTATCAAAGACAAATCCAAAATGGATAAGAAAGAAACCCTGGCCAAATTGAATGAATTTATTCGCGACCCGGCAACTGGCATTCTTGATTTTACTAAAAATCGCATAATTGCAGAAGAATATCTTGAAAATCCCGATGGAACACCCGTCGAAGATTTGAAATTCATGTGCAGTATGGGTAATGTTTTCCTGGTGGCTGTGCATCAACAAATTCCCGACGTACCTGTAATGTCGAAAAACAAAACTATTTCTTATTATTCGGTTCCGGATTATAAATATATCCCGGTAAAACACGGGTTATACAATAATAAGCAAGCATTCCACCCAAGTTATCCAAATATCCCACAACCAAAAAATTTTGATAAAGTAATCGCATTGGCAAAGAAAATAACTGCAAATCTGCCGTTCGTGCGTTTGGATTTATACAGTGTTGGCGATCGTATCTTGGTCGGCGAATTAACGTGGGGTGCCAGTGGTGGCCATGCGCGCCTGTCGCCCGCCAAATACGATTTCGAATTGGGCAAAAATATCAAATTCCCCGATAATCCAAAGGATATAGACGAATGGATCGCAAGAGATATAGCTAAATACGGAGAAATAAAAGATTTAATTTAACAAAATGATACAAAAATCAATCTAACCCAGATATAACAGGTTCTGACATAGGTCTGACAAAAAGCATCAGTGTAAGATTTTAATCACGAAATTGATAAAAAACACAAATCTTGTTCCAATTATGAAACAATATTTTTTGTTATAACTTAAAAACACCAGATGCTTATGCTATTTTAATTCAATTTTTTCGTTTCTTACCAGCCCCGGATCTGGGTTCGGATTCTGCAACGACTTCTGTTTCAATCTCGGCTTCAACACTTATGTTTTCTTTTCGCTGATTATTATCACGGCGATTTGTACGGTTTTCGATGTCGGATTTACTTTTTGTTACAACTGTCGGTTTTGTAACAGGAACTTGCTTTTTTCCGGCATCTCTATCGCGACGATTTTCATCATTTCCAACCCGCGTTTCAGGTTCCGGGACGACTTGTTCTTTTATTATAACAACCTGTTGTACCACGGGTTCTTGCTTGACCTGGGTATTCCTGTTATGACGTTCTCTGTTTCTGTTTTTTTCTTCTATTACAACAGTACGTACTTCATAAGTCTGGGTGGGGGTCACACTGCGTTCGGCCGGACTGTGTGCGCATCCAAAAAATAACAAAACCACACTTAATGCATATATTATCTTGTTCATGGAATATCTCCTTTGGTTATGTATATATCATACACAACCAACCCCATCAAAGCAACGTATAAAAAACATGGACTTTTATGGATATAACTGTCGTACTTGTAAAGTAGTGTCGCGCTTTGCGCGACGCATTAATTATTCATTATTTATTCAAAAAACGTAAAACGTGACGGCTCTTTTAAAAGAGCCGTTCAGGTTATAATTATATCCACGAAAATTATTGACTTGCACACAGTTTATAATGTGCTTAAATGATAAAAGGTAAACTTTGTAAAAAAGTTTATACATAATAATTTGACGTATGGAAACGAACCCAAAAAACGGTTTTGACATGAATAGACGGGAAATTTTAAAATCTTTTGCACTTGTACTGGCGGGGGGATTAGTTATCAATAATGTACCCGGAATCGCCGGCGCAATAGTATTTGGTAAAAAGAAAGGCGAACAAAGGCAGGATATTGACCCATTAAAAGGAATAGAAGAAAATTCAGACAATAAACCAGATATAGTCGCAATAAGGAACGGCGAACCAGATGAAATGTTCCGCAAAGGCATAGAAGAATTTGGGGGTATGAAAGCATTTATAAAACCGGGACAGAAAGTAATTATAAAACCAAATGCATCTTTTGATTCTGCCCCGGAATATTCTGCAAACACGAACCCCATTCTTGTCGGGGAAATTGTACGCCAAGCCCTGGCAGCTGGGGCATCCGAAGTTTCGGTATTCGACCATACTCTGAATGATTGGAGAAGTTCTTATAAAAACAGTGGTATCGAAGATGCGGTAAGGAAAGCCGGAGGTCGGATGTTACCAGCAAACGAAGAAAATCTTTATGAAAAGATAAGCAACCATAAAGCCAAAAGATTAAAAGAAACCGCCCTGTTTAAACCATTATTAGACGCGGATGTTATAATAAACGTTCCTGTATTGAAAAATCATGGTGGTGCCAAGATGACATGCGCCATAAAAAACCTTATGGGATATATATGGGATAGAAGATATTTGCACAGCAATGACCTGAATCAATGCATCGCCGAATTGCCTTTATATATAAAGCCCACACTGACGATAGTAGACGCATACAGGGTTATGCTGTCAAACGGCCCCCGTGGCACAGGACTTAGCGATGTCGAATTAATTAAGTACCAACTGATATCGCCAGATATGGTGGCTTTGGATTCCATAGCCGCCCAAATAATGAAATATAACCTTGATGAAGTTTCATATATAAAAATAGCCGAAGATCTTGGGTTCGGAACAAGCGATATAAAAAAGCTTAATATAAAAAGGATAGATGTATAACCGTATGAAAGTCAGCCTGAACAAAATTAAATTAATATTGGCAACATTATCTATGTTGTTAAGCATAATGGCATTTTCTGCTGTTGGAATATATGTTTTTAAATGGACTCAAATACAACTTGCCCCGAATATAATCAAACTGGTAACTGCCTTTTCGCTATCATCCCTGGCAATATTTTTATCAATACTTTTATTTACATTTATATTCGGCAGAATCTATTGCAGTTTCATCTGCCCGCTGGGAATACTCCAGGATTTAATAGGATGTTTCATTCCCGGAAAAATAAAAACTATTAGAAACTATAGAGGTTTAAGATATGGCATATTCATAACCTGTGTAATGCTTTTACTGGGTGGATCTGCCATAGGATTCGCGCTGTTGGATCCATATTCCGGTTTTGGAAGAATATCCACGGGAACAATCATTCCGACATTAATATCAATCCATAATATGATGGTTCCGTATGGAATTATTACACAACCCTTGGATTCATTATGGATTATTTTTGGCGCGATTCTGCCCTTAATATTACTTGTCTGCCTGGTTATCTGGAAAAAAAGAATTTTCTGCACAACGATATGTCCGATAGGAACCCTGCTTGGACTGTGTTCTAAGAAAGGATTGGTACAACTTGAAATAGATGAAGACAAATGCCTTTCGTGTATGCAATGCATCAAAAAATGTCCCGTTGGCTGTATAAGCATTGAACGTAAAAATATAGATAACGAAAGATGTGTGCGCTGTATGGGCTGTATATCAATATGTCCAAGAAACGCGATTGGATTTAAAATAACCGGTGCCATGAAAAGAAAAGAAAAAGATGGTAATGAAATAGATCTTTCAAAACGAAATATATTGTTCGGGGGACTTTTGGCAGCATGTGCCCTGGGTTCCGGAAAAATTATAAAAAATTCTGTTAAGTTTAATCAGACGGACGATGCCATTATACTTCCCCCCGGGGCGGGTTCCAGAAAAAAATTCTTGTCGAAATGTACAAATTGCAATCTATGCGTCATGGGGTGCAGGGGAAAAGTGTTAAGACCCGCCACTCTTGGCAAGCCTTTGGTACACATGAATTTCAAAAGAGGCGTATGTGAATTCAAGTGTAAATATTGTATGAAAGTCTGCCCAACCGGGGCATTAACCAATATGCCCATTAAAGACAAACAACGTTTGCAAATCGGGCTGGCCCATCTTGATTTGTCGAATTGCATCACAGTAACAGCAAAGACAGACTGTGGAGCCTGTTCCGAAGTATGTCCTGTCGGGGCTTTATATATGATAGAACAACCCGATGGAACAAGGATTCCGCATCTGAACCCGGATCTGTGCATAGGATGCGGAAGTTGTGAATACGCCTGTCCGGTTAATCCCAAACCCATAGTCGTAAAGGCTGTACCAGACCAGGTATTAATTGATATTCCAAAAAACGAGAATGAATCAGAAGAAAAAATCCCGGTAAATACAGATGAATGGTTGTTTTAGACAAATTATCGTCATGCCTGCCGCCCGCAGGCATGACGTTGGTGTCGCGCTTTGCGCGACGCATTAATTATTCATTATTCACTATTCATTATTCATTCAAAAAACAGAAAACATGACGGTAGTGTGCGCTGTACGCACGATACGAATTCGACAATTTTTACGCATTCCTTTTTAAATAACTTTATTAAAACACGTATGTTGCGCCAAAGCCAAACAACATCTGGTTTTTTTCAAATGTAATCGGCGATTTTGCGGCAGATCCGACAAGCCGCAAAAACTCTGTATGAAAATCAATCGAAATATTATCGGTTACAAAGTATTTGAAAATTCCGCCCACATCCACACTCTTAAAACCGGAATATGCATTATAAACTTCGTATCCATAATGTACACTTTCGACTTTGGTTATTCCGAAATAAGTCTGGTTATACGATTTGTTTCCATATATCGCAGTAGCATAAAGGGTAATATTTGTCCTGTTTCCAATATTATTCTGCCACGTTGTACCAATATTAAATGATGCCCCTTTGTTGCTGTCGGACAATCCATCGGTCATGCGAAAATTAAACATGATGGGATCCAGCTTTAATATGGTATTCAGTGTAACTGTTGGACGGACATCCCCGATATATTCTATTGCATCTCGCGGTTCGCCAAGATTTCTTTTTACGCGCCATCGTAAAGCGGGCGCAAAAATAAGGCTGCGTGATTCGTTCACAGGAATATATATACCCGCCCCCTGTGATACGGATGTAAAAAAAGGACCGTATTGTAAATCTATTTCCGGCATGTACAAAGGTTGATATATATCCGAACCTTCGTATTTTGGCGTTGCGAAAACCATGGCACCAACAGATGCCTTTAATTTAAAATCATCCGGGCTGGCGATCGACACGTCTGTCATGAAAATTACCACGCCTGATAATAAAATAATTTCTTTTATATTCATCGCAATTGCATTATAGTACCAGAAATGGATAAAAGAAAGTTATTCTTATGGTGTCTTTACACCTTCGCGAACTCTATCGTGTTCGTGAACTTTCTGGTTTATTTTTCCAAATGGCTGGTTCTGGATGGCGGCGTATCCGATATGGGATATAATCTGGTATTCGTTATTACGGCGGTGATGTTGTTGCTTACCGCACCCGCATTGGCAACGTATACAGACAAATGCGGAAATAGAAAATTGCTTTTGAACATGGCGACCATCGGTACAATCGTGGCCTATCTGGTGGCGGGTTACAGTGCCATTTACAACATGCCCGTGGCGGTTGCGTTTTTATCCCTTATAGCTGGACAGTATTTTTTTCAGATGTCATACGTATTTTTTGATCCGCTGTTGAATGATCTGTCTGGTATCAGATACCGTGCCCGTGCATCTGGAATGGCCCAGTTTTGCAGTGCCACAGGAATGATTTTCGGATTGGTAATATCTTTGCCATTGATAGAAATGGGGGGGCGGCTTGCACCTTTGATTCCATCCGTTTTATTGATGCTGATCCTGACATTGCCTTTGATGATTTTTTACAAAGAAAAAACAACCAAACTATCACCGGCAAAAAAGCATAAAATAAAATTGGGTTTCGATTGGAAAAAATTCCGCCAATTTCTTTTCACATCTGCGGCGGCACCCATTCTGATCGCATTTTTCTTTTATACCAACGCGCTGAACACGATTACAAACAATTATTCAATATACGCGGGCAAAGTACTGGATATGGCGGATGGCATGACATCGATAATCCTTATCGTTGTCCAGATTGCGGCGGCAATCGGTGCCCTTTTGATTGGATTCCTGGGTGACAGACTTGGTATCAGACGTTGTCTGATCGGTGTTCTTTGGATTTGGCTTTCGCTGATTCCAACGATTGCGGCGGCAAATAATATGAATTTATTTTTCGCACTGGCGGCGGTGTTGGGGCTGACCATTGGTGCCGGATGGTCAATAAGCCGTGCGTATATAAGCACGAACCTTGAAAAAGGACAGATTGGATACGGTTTTTCATTTTATACTATATTCGAACGTTTTTCATCAATGGTGGGACCATTGGCATGGGGCGGAGTTCTGGCATTGGGCGGCGGATATAGAACAGCAATGCTGTCGATGGCGGTATTCATAGCCATCGGAATTATTATATTGGCACGGACAAATCCACAAAGTAAAAAATAGCCACTCTGATTGGTATGGATTGTAATTTGAATCGCGTTTAGTATGCCAACCTGCCCCGCCCGCAAATCATGCGATGGCGGACGGAAAAGACTGAATTTCTTTTGCAAACACACTTATTGACAAAACTTGACACACGTATCTTTTTAGTGTATAATCATGTTAATTTAATAAGTAATTTAAGGAGATAAAAATGTCATACAGCCCACAAACCAATACCGGATCTGAATTAGATTATAACGATAAAACGCAAGCCATTAAAGAACTTCTGAATCAATTAAAATCTGATATCGAATCTAACGAAGTCGATTTTGTTGCCCATCCAGACCGAAATAGCTCTTTCTTGGTTATCCCCAGAAATAAAGATTATGCATATGAACTGCATTCCCCCCAAGGGGTCATCAGCGATATACCAACATGCATTATTAATATGCACAATAAAACATCTTATCCCTACATGAATCGTTATTCCATTGCTCTCGGCAAACAACCTTATTTTGACGAAGTCGTATCAATATGCACACATTTAGAAGCCAAAACTTCCGGAAAAAAATTGACTTTTGCCCCCGGGCGAACAAGGGATTTTATACAAAAAGTTTTGGAAGCCCAAAAAGATGGCAATGTTGATCTTTATAAAATTATGGAAAAAGTTCGCCAAGAAGATGATACCGATAGAAAGATTCAAAAACATTACGAAAATATTCCTTATCAAAAGTTTATGAATCAATTAAAATCTGACTTGAAAGATAAAAAATCAGAAATACATATTTATCCCAATGCTATATATATAAATTTCTCTGGGGATGACTATGGATACGAAGTATTTAACGGTGCGATACAGATAACCAGCAACCACAATAGAATTCACCGTTTTCTGAAAAGCTGGCGTGCAGAAGACGATGCATCTGAAAAATCTGAAAAAAAAGAATTTAAGCAATTTTTTAACATGATAATGACCAGTGTGAATAAATGGCCCAAAGACCCAGAAAATAACAAATATCGCATAGGCCCCGGAGACATAGACGACAAAACAAACGAAGAGGACTCTCAGCATGATCAAACAGAAAAAAAACAACCCGACGGTTTAATTGATAGGGGTATAAATGAAGCCAAAAAAATTGGTAACAAGTTAAAAGATAAAGCCGCCGAGATAAAGAAATTTTTCGATAATCCCGGCAAAAATAAATCTGCAAAAGAATTGTTTGATGATGCAATGGCCGGTGACAAAAAGGCTATCGAGAATTTGAAAAAAGAGATCGAAAAAAAGAACAAACTTTTTGATTCCGAATATTTTTGGGAAAAAAGTGTGGAAAAAACTGCTGAACCGGAACTTTCGAAAGATTGGAAAGATATTATCATCTTATATAACGACAAATTCGGATATTACATTGATGACATATGCGCAATGGTAAATAACAAACCAATGCTATTCGATCATCTTATAGGAGAGGATGCTTTTGATGATAAAGATTATATTGAAAATTTTGCGAATATGGGTAAAGATCTGAATCCTGAAATCGGAAAAATTTATGAAACTGCCTTTGCGCAACTTTCAGAAGAGGAAAAAGAAAAAGTTTATAAGACAACAAAAATCCAAAAATTTTCTGAGATATGGAGAAAAAACGTAAACGTTGAAACCGATAATGATAAAGAACCACCTGTTCCATTACCTATTCCTATTGTAATCTCAAATGATAGTGGGGACTCATCTATCCCTATTATAATCTCAGATGACAGGGTTGATACCCCAGATATAGACGGCATGCCAGAACCGGGCACCGATAAATCCGACGATATAGATAGCCAAAGTGAAATATCCGAAGATGAGCCATTAACACCAGATGATAGGGTTGATGCCCCAGATATAGACGGTATGCCAGAACCGGGCACCGATAAATCCGACGATATAGATAGCCAAAGTGAAATATCCGAAGATGAGCCATTAACACCAGATGACAGGGTTGATGCCCCAGATATAGATAACCCAGATGAAAAACCCATCCTGGATGATCCCAAAAGGGAATCTATCGAAGAAAACAATCGCATTAAGCAAATACAGCTGGACAAAAAATTAAAAGAACTGAAAGAATTGGAAGAAGTTTTAAGAAAAGGGAACAGATCCGGCCTTACACCGAAGCAACTTCAACGTGTTGAAATTGATGCCGAAAAATTAAGAAATGAATTAAGCGAGCATCATTTAGATGATTTTGAACAAACGGTAAAAAAAGAATTAAAAGGAATACTGAATAAAGGAAGCATATCTGGATCTCTTACATCAGAAGACCTGAAACACGCTGAAGAATTAAAAATTCAACTGAGAGATGGGGACTGGGATCGTAAAAAAGCCGCAAATATATCGGAAGCATTAAAAAACATACTTGCCATGAAAGACGACCCGAATCTTTCGAAAGAAGAATCTGAACGCGCCGAAAAGTTAAGGAAATTATTTGGTATAGGACAATTCTCGGACAATGAAAGAGAAACACTGGATAAATTAAAAAAGACATTGGATATAGATGGTGTAAATATCCAAAGCCTTACGCTGGAACAGATAAAACAAGCCGGAAACTTAATGGAAGTATTAAATAATGTAAAGAATTTTCAGACTGTTGAAAAACTTCTGAACGAATTGTTAGAGATGCTGGGTCAAAATCCGACCCCTGAAATGATCAACCAACTTGCTGAACAAAGGATGCGGGTAACAGATCCAAAAACAATTACGGAACTAAAAAAACATCAACCGGGAATCAACCATGCTAAAAGCTTAACTATTAAACAGATAATGGATAACGACAGTGCCAGATACAACATCGAAGCATCGAAAAACATTGTTAAAAAAGAAGTGTCTAAGCATAAAGAGGAACTTATCAAAGAAGCGAAAAGAAGGCTGACACAAAAGATGGAAATAGTAAAAGAGAAAGGAACGAAAAAAGACGACGAATTAGAAGCAGAAATCAAAAAAGAAAAGGCCGAAAAAGCCAAAGCTGCCAAGGCATCACAACTTAAAATTAATAAGTTGAAAAAAGAAAAGAAAACTAGCCAAAAGCAATCTATTAAAGAGCAGGAAGAAGTTAGTAAACAAATCCAAATGATCGATAAACAATTGACATGATATAACCCGAACTGCTCTCGCAAGAGAGCCATCATGCCTTTCGTTTTTTTGAATGAACAATTAATGCGTCGCGTAAAGCACGACACCATCGTCATGCCTGCCGCTGTGGATTATGATTTGAAGCACATCCGGCAATTAAAAAAGCACTTGCCAAGGGTTAGTGGTTTTTACTACACTCCCCGCATGGGGGAGTGATGAATACCATAGAACCGCCTATTTTAATGTCCAGAATCCTGACATTCGTGTTCGCGACCGCGCTCGCGACCGTTGTCGCACTGGTCGTGACTTTGTCCAACATTTTGCCCCTGTCGAAAACCCAAATTTTCATTCTTACCACTGAACCACGCGCAGACAGCCATATAACCGTGCGATCTTATTTTCCGAATGATGCGAATATCGAAGAATTCAAGGAAAACTTTGTAAGGGAATATATAAAAGTCCGCAATGAAATCATACCAAATATCAATGTCATGCGACGGAAATGGTGGACGGGTGAAAACGGAATGGTCAACATATGGTCCAGTTCCGAAGTCTATAACGCATTCACACAGACAAGGATGTTCCAGTCGATAATGACCAACGTGCCGGATTCAAGGCTGGTGTGCCGGGTCGAATTTGCGGATCGCCCCGTAAGTCTTTTGAAACGCGGCGAAAGGGGAAATTCGACATACGAAGTAAATTTCAAATATTTCTGCGAGGATAATGCTTTACAAATAGGCCGAAAAGATTATACAATTATCATAGGAATAGATTTCAAAATTAACCGTAATGACGATAATACCATAAAATGGGCAAGTCGTCTTGAAAACCCGCTGGGTATATTTGTGTCGGAATATACGGTTGAAGGTGGCAGGGATCCGCTGGATTTTTAGAGAGCAAAAGGCATAAATTTCCGTATATACCGGATGTCTGAAACTCTCTTGAAACATTTGTTAAAGGAAAGAGTATGAAAAAACTATCTATGCTTTGCGCCTTGTGCCTTGCGTTTTGCTTTTCCATATTTATCGGAAAGGCGCACGCAAATATCCAAGAGGCATGGGATCACCCAGAAGCCAACATGGCCGCCGGTTCACTGAAACCCGGATATGCAAGGCTTACCTGGAGCTCTGGCACAATCTTGCCAATAAAACTGCGCACTGGAATGGTTACCATGGTAAATCTGCCCCAGGGGGAAGCGATTGAAGCGGGGGATATTGGAAGTGATGGCCTGTTCAAGTTTGATGTCCAAAAAGGCAGTCGCACAATGCTTATATCCCCGCTGGAAAATAATATGGGGTCTGACACAAACCTTATCGTCACCGGAAAATCCGGGAACATATACCTGTTCTATTTGCGATCCGAACCATCGAATTCATCGGAAATCACATATACCCAGGTCGATGTTGTACTGGATGGCAATTCAAGCATGCCCGTTAATTTTGCATCTGCCGGACAAACAAGCGGCGGCGGAATGAATTCAATATTTCCCAGAAAAAGTGGTGCCGGAACCAATACAATTGGGGCAGACGGCGAAGATTATGGCTGGATAAAAACAATGAAAATAGATCCATCAGAATTCCGGTTCGATCTGGATATATTCGTTCCAAATCCCGACGATTATGTTATTGCCCCGGAACGCGTATGGCGCGACCGCATATTCACCTATATCGATTTCGGAGACAAAGTCATCGCTATGACACAGCGACCCGTTGTATCAATATTGATCGAAGGCGGTGAAAGTCCAGTAGGGTTCAGGACTGATGGAGAACACGGTCGCCTGCTTATCGTCGAAGCGGTCGGCGATATGGTTCTGCGCAGCGGTCAACGGCTTGTATGCATCAAGAAACGTGAAAAGCCATTCTTGATCGCAGATACCGCAAGCGTAATGGCCCTGGCAGAAGCAAATGTCGCACGCAGCATGCATTCGTCCCAATCACTTAACAATGTTGGCTATTTTGGCATGCCTGTGATGGATGGTGGAATGATGCAGATGCAGCAGATGTACGGAATGCAACAAGTTCCGATGATGCCGATGCAACAAATGCACGGTGCGCCAACAACTATGCCTTTGGGCAGCCCGGGTCTGAACATGGTACCACAACAACGCAATACTGCGGGATCATATCTGCCACAAACAAACATACCGCTGATTACAAGCAATCAGGCTGGTGTCGCGGTAGAATTGCGATCCGACACATCGGTAAAGGCACTTAATGATTACTGGACTACGATGCTTGCAAAGTTCAGCGGTGATGAGGGCGCGGGAATCTTGACTCCTTACAGGGATAAAGTGTTCTTCGCAATAGATGAACAAGGTGTTGGCGATTTGGGTGGTGGTAACAGCTCTGCCCGACTGTACCGTCTGCGTATCGGCCCGTTGGCGGGCATAGATCAGGCTCAGACGCTTTGCAACCAATTGCAAAAGTTCCAATCGGTCGCCTGTCATGTGGTAAGAATACAATAACGCAATATGACAGACTTGTCATATTGCGCCTTATGAAAAATGAGCAAACTTAAAGAATTTTTCACAAATCTTAGACAACAGTTGCCTGTTCATGTGCAATGGTTGCTTTTGTTCGCGGCGTTTCTGGTAGTAGTGATTTTACTTTTGCTAGTATTATCCAGTCCGAAAAAAACGCAAAGAACAACCACCGCTGTAAAAATCGGTATTGTGCTGGATACGACTGAAATAGAATGGCGCGATGTCACGGTCGGCGATACCAGAACCCAAAGAATCGAAGTTTCAGCAACAACGGATGTAAAGATTGCAGATGTTAAAATCGCCGGATTGGAAGATCCCGATTCTCATGGGCTGACCCAGCGTTCCACTTGCACTAACATGGGGGTAATTTCGCCAAAAGTTCCATGCAACATAACATTGGAATTCAAACCGGATGTTCCGCTGAAAGATACTGGTGCGGAAATCCAGATAATATATCATTCGGCAACCCAACCGGCAAGCATGTCGGAAATGGAAAAGTTACCAGTTCTGTTATCGGCGAAAGAATCAAAAAATGAAAATATACCCGCCCGCCAACCGGAAACATTAACGAATATAGAAAACACAGAACCGTTCAGCATAACAGAACCGGAACCAACATTTATTTTTGAAGAAATCGACCCTGTTTTTGATTCATTGGAACCGGATCTTACTTTTGAAGAAGATTTGCCTTTCGAACCAGAGTACGAACAAGAATTTGAACCCGAATTCGAACCAGAACCGTTGCCTGTGCCGGAACCCCGTCCCCAAGCCCCAGTTTCCAATGATGTAATCATTGATGCTACACCAGCGGCAGAGCTGTGTTACGAATTCGCATTTGCTGGATATAATTTATCTGGAAGACATTCTGGATGGATTCGTGCAGACGGCGGTCGGTATATGTACCATCCGTTCAGTGACAGAGATTGCAATAATCCCACGGGCGAATACAATCCGGATACTGGTCTGATTTATGACATAAAGAATAAATCAAAGACAATCGGCTCTGATTCAGAACGTATCGGTGCACGCAGTGTTACTGCAAATCTTGCCCTGCCAAATCTTTCCAGCGCAAGAAGCGGTCGCACAATAAACAGGGCGCAACAATCATCAGCCCCAACCCCGGCGGCAGGCGAAGCCACCCGTATAGAAATGAGAGAACAAAGAACAGTCAGCAGTCTTTTGCCATCTTCCATAGGTGCCGAAGCGACCGTATCCAGCGTTCCACACGACCGTACATTTGTCCTGCGCCAGTTCAAGCCTATACCGGCGACAATCGTTTCAGAAATTCGCGCGGATCCAAAGCGCATGTCGCATCTGCCGGTCACAGCAACTGTCGATCGCCACGTATATTCCGATAACGGCCGCACAATAATAGTTCCGGCCGGAACCATGATGTTGGGTTTCATGACGGGCGAACTGCCAGGGCCATACAGATCCATAGGACGAATGGATATAAAATGGTACCGATTTGTACGACCGGATGGCGTGGAATTTAATTTTGCAGGCGATCAAGAACCGTTTTCCGCCGACAGCCAGGGTCGTGCCGGAGTGCCAGGATACGGAACCACAGACTATATAGAAAGTATGCTTATGCCCATGATAACAGCTGTGGTTCCTGCGGCCGTTAACCTTATCGCGCCTATATCGGACAGGTTCGTGAATCAGATTGATCTTGATAACAATACAGTGACACAGTCCGGACAAGTTCGTTCCAGCGAACTTGCAAAACAGGAAATAATATCCACCTGGAACAAGGTTGTGCAAAAACTTACCATGGATATGTTGGAAAATACCACCCCGCCATTCTCTATCGCAGCCGGAACCAGAATAACAGTATTTTCGCCAACCGATCTGGTAGTAACATGCGGCGAGGAAGGTATCGAAAATAAAAAATGTGCAATCCATGCCCCCAGCGAATTTTACAGACCTTATGTAAATCCAAGCAACCAACTGAAAATGTCAAACAACCCCGAAGAATGGATGGGACAGGTTCGCGCGTTTACCACCAGCATGCAAGGCGTTTGTGAAACAGATAATAATGGCAACAATACCGGCGAAGTTGCACTTGATGCAGCTCAATTACAAGCAAAAGGCCTGGATTATCGGGCTGCGGAATTCTGGTGCAAATCAAACATGTACCAGGGCAGAACCCAAGCCGCATATAACACTTATTGGCAAGATTTAAGCAATCGTGGCGGAATAACCACACAAAGCGGTCAAATATTGGCCCCGAGTTCCCAGGAATATAATCAACAGATTTTGGGACTGCAATATAATGATGCCGGCACCATGCTGAAAAACCCATTTGAAAAACCACCACCGCCACCACCCGCTGTTTCTATGGGTATAAGCTGTGATGACGGAAGCCCACCGGATCATGAAGGCTGTTGTGCAAGCATGGGTGAAGTATTCGACCCAAGCGTTACCAGCCCCGATTCACCCACTGGTTCTTGCTGTCCTGCATCCGGCGACGGCGACTGCTTCCCACCGATATTGTAATTGTCCCGATACTGTCAGACAGAATTATAACCTGAACGGCTCTCGTTAAGAGAGCCGTTTGGTTTATAATTAATTGACTTTTACAACAACGACGACGAAGCTATGACGGGTTTTGGCATCTGGTCTAATAACCTGACAGTTTTCCACTTTTTCACTTTACACTTTCTTTTTATCTGCTATCATTTTCCAGATAAAAAAGAGAATAGATTATGAGCGAAAATTACACCGTACTCGCGCGGAAATACCGCAGCCAAGATTTCAACACTCTGATGGGTCAAGATGTTCTGGTAAAAACACTTACCACTGCAATAAACACAGACCGCATTGCACATGCATATATATTTACTGGAATTCGCGGGACTGGAAAAACATCTACGGCTCGCATTCTGGCCAAAGCCCTGAACTGTCTTTCCGGTGCAAAAGCGACCGCAAGTCCCTGCTGTATTTGCGAAAATTGTCTTGCAATCGCGGCGGGTCAGCATATCGACGTGCTGGAAATCGATGCGGCTTCGCATACGGGTGTGGACAACATGCGCGACATATTGGATGCGGCGCAATATCGCCCGACCAACGGACGATACAAAGTATATATCATAGACGAAGTCCACATGCTATCGACATCTGCATTCAATGCCCTGTTGAAGACATTGGAAGAACCACCAGCACACATCATATTCATACTCGCAACAACAGAAATAAGAAAAGTGCCGGTAACAATTTTGTCGCGATGCCAACGGTTTGATCTGGTTCGTGTGGCTGTTGAAACATTGAAAAAACATTTTGCATGGATTGCGGATCAGGAAAAAGTCGAATTATCCGAAGATGCAAATGAACTGATTGCACGCGCGGCGGATGGTTCCGTCCGCGATGGATTGTCGCTTCTTGACCAAGCGATTGCACAAACGGGCGGCAAGGTTGACCGCACGGCAGTATTGGACATGTTAAAGCGCGCAGATCGCGGCGTGGTTGTGGATTTCATGAAGACTCTGCTTTCAAATGACACTGCGGCGGCACTTGCGAAAGCAGATACTCTTTATGCAAACGGGGCGGATTTATCATTGTTGCTTGGCGATATGATGGAATGGACACACTGGTGCACACGTATGCACCCAAGTCTTCGTGCGGGCAGCATTGCAAGCGCACCTTTTTCCGCAGATCATCGCGAACAGATGCAAAGCCTGTGTGCTGAAGTATCATTGAACACCTTGTCACGCCTGTGGCAGGTTATGGTCGCATCTGTCGAAGAAATGCAAAAGTCAGGAAACCAGAAACAATGCTTTGATATGCTGGTAGTACGTCTTATGCATATCGCGGATATGCCACCAATAGCAACATTGTTACAACAAAGCGAAGAAAGCAAAACAAAAATCATTGCAAATAAAGATACAAAACCAAATGATATCGGAACCGAAAGTTTGACGACCAATAATCTTGCCAATATTAATTCTGCCGCTGATCTTGCCACAGCACTGGATATTGCAAAAGAGATACTGTTGTTGTCGGATTTTAACAACAATATCGAAATTTCTGAATTCGTGAACGGCCGCATTAAGTTTTTTAATCGCAAAGGCGATAAAGATTTTGCAATAAAATTAGGCAAATGGCTGTTTGATAACACGGGTAAACAATGGCAGCTTGAACAAATTACGGAATCAACGGGACTGCCTTCTGCCAAAGAACAATCAATAGCCACAGCGGCGGCAGATCCTTTGGTTGCGGGCGCGCTGGGTTTGTTTGAAGGTGCGGAAATAGTAAAAACATCATAAATTATAAACCAAATTTTTTATAAAGGGAGTATAAGATAATGATTAAAAACAATATATCACGCTTTACATCTCATACAGCTGAAAGCGGCAGATCTTTGATAGAAGTTGTTGGTGTCATGGCTCTGGGTGCGATTATGATTGCCGGAACATTCCAAGTGTATCAATCTGTACAGGTTCGCAAGGATCGTATGATAGCAGCAGAAGATCTTAAAGATATCGCGCGCAACAGCCGACTTTTATTCGCCGGAAAAAACAACTATACTGGAATATCTGTCGGTTATCTTATAAAAATGGGCGCGCTGAAAACTGGTGCCGCGATATCCATAGCAAGTGAATTCGACCTTTTTCCCGAACAGGAGGGCAGTGTTTTTCAAATTAATCTTCATGGTGTCAGCTTTGCCGACTGCTCTTGGGCTGCGACACAACATTTCGATTGGGTCACAGACATCCGGATAAACGACTTTTACGAAGGACTGCCCGCCGAAAATTGCAAGCGTGATGAAAAAAACAAAGTAACATTCGTGGTGAAATAAAATGAAAAAAATATCTATACTCTGTGCTTTGTTAACCATGCTCTGCTCTTGCGGCGGATACAAAACACCGGAACGCGGAACCTGGGATACCATCTTAAAAGGCGCAAGCTTTGGGGCAATGACGGAAACATCAAAGGTAGCAAAAAAACCTATTTATTTGGGTGCCGGCGGCAAAACACTTGAACAGCAAGAAGTCGCGACCTATATGTCCGCATTGGAAATAGAACTTTCGGATTCTTTACGAAAACCGGGGATTCAGATTACCCGCATAGGCGGAGACGCGTTGGTTGTCATGGTGCGCGACGCATTCATGTCGCTTGATCATCCGGATATTTCCAGTGACGGTGCCGACACCCTGAACCAACTTTCCAAAGTCCTGGCGAAATACGACCGGACTTATATTGAAATAGCTGGCTATTCCGATGCCATGCGCGATCAAAACTCTGCAATCGCGTTCAGTTTTGACATGGCGGAACGCGTGGCTTTATTCATGGCTCAACACAAAGTAAAACCAGTCCGCATGTTCGTTGTGGGAAGGGGCAGCGCACGGCCTATATCAGATCAGACGAACATAGGACGACTTATGAACCGTCGTGTTGAAATAAGAATTTCTCCTGTGACAAGATAATACTGTGTAATAAACACACCGACATATTTGTATTCGCGGGCTTTGCCCGCAAACGGCTTATATAAACATTGAAGCGGGAATGACAGCAACGCAGTTGCCGTTAAGAAAATGTTCGTTTCGCACCTTAATCTGCATGCTATAATCGGGGATAAACTGGAAAAATAATCATTGCCTTTGCAATATTTTTTACGCTATAATTTTTCTAAGCAAAACCAAAAGGACAAAACATGTCAAAAGAAAATAAATTCACGCAAAAAAATTATGTAAAAATGGGCATCATTGCCGGTGCGGTCGTGGTTGTCGCAGCATTGGGTGCGTGGGGCATATCTTCGATGCGCAGCGGTGCTTCCCTTGAAAGCGCGTTGTCCGGTATATCAACCGGCGCGGTATCTGCGGCGGATCTTCGCATCGCGGTCATACGCATGGACGAAATACAGGCAAATGCGGATGTTCTTGTCGATTTGCGCAAACAAAAAGAATCCTTTGAATCCCGCTTGCGCGACGAACTGACCAAGACACAAAAATCGCTTGAAAAAGAAAAAGCTGAAATAGAAAAATCCCAAGAAGTGCTGTCACGCGAAGCCCTGCACCGCCGCGTCACGGAATACCAACAGAAAGTTAACAATCTGCAACGCGATGTTACAGAACGCGCCCAATCGATAGAGATGGAATTCCAAAAGGCCCTTAACGAAATCCAAAAACGTGATTTGGATCCAATTATCGAAGGCATAATAGCAAGAAAGAATCTTTCGCTGGTCATAGACGGACGTTTTGCTCGCGTGTCGGAAAACGCACCGGCTGAACTGGATGTTACTTCTGATGTGATCAGTTCTATGAATAAAAAAGTGTCAAAATATCAAATGGCAAAGCCAAAGGGCTTTTAAGATTTTACAATTCTTGCGGGCATGACCCGCAAGAATCAAATAATAGTAAAATATATTAATAATTCATGAATGCGGCTGATAATAAAAATTTTCATCCTTTTGCCCGTTCATTAAGTTGCGGGCTGTTCTCCTTTTATATTATTTTTTATCTGTTCCCGGTTGTGTCCGCTTATGCATCGGACGATTGGGATTTTTGGTCCCGCGGAGAATTTTATCACGACGACACTCAGGAATCATCTGAACTTTCAAATATCTCTCTGTCTGAAAACGACCAGACACCAAAAGCCGTTCGGATAACAAGCCTGCCCGAAAAACGTGAAAAAATTCTAAGGCTGGAAAATCGCGATTTTGAAACAGAACGTCTGATAGAGGAGCTTTTGGCCACTGGACAACACGGTGGCAGCCGGTTTGGAATAATGGAAGTAAAAACCGGTGAATTCTTTGACACGGATGGAAACAAAACTTTTACACGAACCGATGGTTGTCCTTTTGAATTTGAAACGGAATGTACGATTTGGAAAACAAAACCGCACTTTCGCGAAACTGTCGCGCCAATGCCCCGAAAAATAGATTCTGGAAGCGTGATGGCATTATCATCGTTCTCAAAAGCCGGACAAGAAATCGACGCGAATGCACCGGGTGTCAGACCCCTGCTGAACAGATACAAGACTTTGATGGCAAGTTCGCGCGCTTGCTGCATGGATGGTATTGTGTACCAGTTAAAACGTGCTGGCGCGTCAAACGATTTTATATATAAATTCATTTTGGATGATGCCAACTTTTTTCATTTCAGTGAAAGATGCCTGATGATGCAGGATAACTATCTGTACGAACATGCCCCCGACCAGACAACGGCAGAGCTTGTCGCAAGCGTCCGCGACACCTGTCTGTGCCGAAGCCGCAAATTTTTTGATGCCATGCTTGCACCATTTGCCCAGATAGCGCATGCCACGCCTGAATTTGAAGAACAACCATTGAATTACACTTATTACGACGGATTACGTCGCGAAAGAACCGTATCCATACGCGATGATGTTGCGACGGTTATACACCTGCTTTCCACATGTCCGTAAAAATTTGCTATTTGTTATTTTTTGCTCTATAATCCCTTTATGAAAAAGATATTTCAATTTTTATTCGCCCCAAAGGCGACAAAGACAACTGCCAAAGCTTTGGCCGAAAAATTCGGCATGGAACTGCGCGGTAATGGCGATACAGTAATAAGCGGCATCGCACCGATTGCGGATGCCACATCCGGTCATCTTACATTCTATTCTACGGAAACAAATGTTTCTGTGTTCCGAATTTTGCCTATTGAAACCCTGCAAAAAACAAAGGCATCCGTAATAGTGGTTCAACCTGAAAATGCGGACAAAGCCCCACGCGGAGCAACCCTTTTGATTACCGACAGCCCGCGCAGTGCCATGGTAAAAATAATCGGAGATATATATGCACCGCCAACGCGTATTGGTATAAGCCGCCGTGCCATAATTGAACGTGGGGTATTTTTCCGTGATCGAAAATCTGTTTATGTGGCTCCGAATGCTGTTATCCGCAGCGGGGCAGTCATAGAACCAAACGTTAAAATCGAATCCGGCGCATTTATCGGCGGTACAGCTATTATTGGCGCAAACACTGCCATAGGACCGAACGCTTTTATCGACAACGCTACATTGGGTGCGGACTGTGTGATTTATGCCTGTGCAGCCATTGGAAAAGACGGGTTTGGATTTACAAAACAAAAAGGCAAAAATGTTTTTATTCCCCACGCAGGACGAGTAATTTTGGGCGACCGGGTTTCTGTTGGCGCAAACAGCTGTATCGACCGCGGAATGATAGCAGATACCGTCATAGGCGAAGGAACAAAGATAGACAATCTGGTTCAGATAGCGCACGGAGTGATTATAGGAAAAGAATGCTTTATGGCATCTGGTGTCGGAGTCGCGGGCGGCGTGGTTGCCGGCGATCGGGTGATGTTCGGCGGCAAAGTCGGCATTACCAACGGAATCAAAATAGGCGATGATGCTGAAATGGGTGCCCTTTCCGGTGTATTCCGTAATATTCCCCCGGGCGAAAGGGTATTCGGATACCCCGCAGAAAGCGCGATATTCAGCATGCGTATGCACGCATGGGTAAAAAAACAGTTGAAAACATAAAATCGCATAGGTCTTTTATAAGGAGTGAAAAGGTGGTTGATAGAAAAGGTATCGAAAAAGTAATTCCGCATCGCGGCAACATGTTGTTGATAGACGAAATTCGCGAATACCATGACACAAGCGGCGTGGGTATCCGCCATGTTCGTCCGGACGAATTCTGGTGCGCGGGACATTTTCCAGACAGTCCGATTATGCCGGGGGTATTGCAAGTAGAGGCCATGGCACAAACCGCATGTTTTATAGCATTGAAATCGATGGGGGTAGAAGACGGCAAAACCCTGGGCTATTTTACAACTATGGAAAAAATCAAATTTCATCACATGGTAAAGCCAGGTGACACGTTGGAACTGCATGTGGAATTATTGATGAGCAAGATGAGACTGTATAAATTCCATGGTGTCGCACTGGTCGGTGGAAAAAAAGTCTCTGAAGCGACATTTACCGCAATAATGGATACGAATAAACAATAGCAATTTTATCTTCCGCACAAGTCGTGATGATGCATAAAACAATATTTACCGTGATCGAAGTTTTTGCAAAATAATTGCAAAGATATACAACCCAACCCCGACAGTGATACAAATGTCTGCGATATTAAACGCCGGCCAATGCAATGCTTTCCAATAAAAATCCAGAAAATCAATTACCGCACCAAAACGCACGCGATCGACAAGGTTCCCAACAGCCCCGCCGATTATCAAGCTAAGCCCCAATTTTTCAAGATTATCCCGCGTCTTGAAAAACAGCATATGACCGAAAAAGCCGATTATTATTCCCGTGATAATTATAAGAACCAGCGGCGCGGTTTCACCCAATGATCGGAACATGGAAAAAGATGTTCCGGGATTCCAAGTGAAAACTATATTAAAGAAATCCGTAACCCGCATCATGATATATGGATGCGGTACCAGATCAAATGCACGGCCAGCCAAAGGAATCCCACCGGTAAGCAAATACAACATATATCCCTTTGTCACTTGATCGACCAAAAGTATACCGGAAATTATTGCTATAATTTTGAACGTTTTTTTCATATCACTTATTCCTGTTTAAAATTCCTGATAATGTTTCGTAATTATTCCCGCGCATGCGCGACATAAGGATATCAATCTTGTCCCGATTTACGCCAAGGTTACTCAACACCTGTTCCCCCAGCATGAATGACGATTCTATAGTCTCGGGTAAAGCCAGTTTTGCGCCTTCTTTCTTTAATATCGAAGCTTCGTTCAGATTTCTTGCGCGCGCGAATATTCGAACCCCGGGTGTCAATGCGCGCACAGCGCGTACCGTACTTTTCGCGATATGTGCATTATCCAATGCGATAACAACCGCACGGACACGACGCGGAACAAGGCCTATGTCCGCCAATACCGCCTTTTTGGTCGTATCCCCATAAAACACGTTGAAACCTTCTGACCGGCCACGAACTACCTGATCAACATTCATATCAATTGCCGCATACGGAATATTTTGCGATTCAAGCATTCTTGCTATGGTCTGCCCTACCCGTCCGAATCCACATATAATAACTTCGGAATTTTTATCGGCTTTTTTTATATTAATCTTTTTCGCGCGCGTGTTTGACACAAGTTTCCCGGATTCATACAACCGATCATAAATGGCCAGCAAAATCGGCGTGGTCATCATGGATAGAATAATAACAGCCATAAGTATTTCGGAATGCGGAAGCGGTATTGCCTCTATACCCGTTGACTTCATGGTTTGAAGTACCAAAAGACCGAATTCCCCCCCCTGTGCCAGAATAAGCGCGATAAGCGACGCTTCACGCGATGGAACTTTGCGTACGCGCGCGACAATAAATATCGCAAAGAATTTTATAATTACCAATCCGATTGCGCCCGCGATAACCACCCACCAATTCAATGCCAAAAGTGGCAGATTCATACCCATGCCCAGCGCGATGAAAAAGAATGCAAGGAACAAAGTGCGATATGGATCTATGTCTGCCTGAACCTGGTGGCGATATACGGTTTCGGATAAAAGCATACCGGCAAGGAATGCGCCGATTGCCGGCGGAAGCCCGACAAGTTCCGCAACAACCGCCCACAACGCCAGATTCAAAAGAACCGCCATCAGGAACGCTTCTTTGGATTTCATACGTGACACACGCTTCATCAACGGGTTCAAAAGCCACCGCCCAACCACCACAACACCCAGTAAAAGACCGGCGGACATTACCAGAATATCTATGATTTCCGCACCCAGACTGAAAGAACGGCCTGAAAAAATCGGAATCATGGCAAGAAGCGGCAACGCCAGAAGATCTTGAAACAACAGTATGGAAAACGTCTGTCTGCCAAGACTGGTTTGCAATTCATTCCTATCGGCAAGTATGCCCAAATCGGCAGAACTGGATGACATCGAAAGCAAAAGACAGACCATCACCGTCCCAAGTATCGTCCATGGGGCAATGCCGAACAGTATCGGAAACAACATTGCCGCAACCATAAGCACTTGGCCGGCACCAAACCCAAATATTGTGGTTCGCATTTGCCATAGCCGACGTACATTCAGTTCAAGCCCCATTCCGAACCAAAGAAATGTGATTCCAATTTCGCCAAGAAACGACCATATTTCTGTTATCTCCCAAAGCTTTAATCCATGCGGCCCAGCAATGAATCCGGCGATCAGGAATGCAAGTAATGTACCGATACGCGCCATACGCAGAAAATATACAAGCGCGAAAGCTATGCCCAGGAATATAAGAATGGAAGTATTCATTTTTTTCTCCGTTTGACGACATTATATCATAATCTTGGCGGCGATTTCGGCAAATTTTTCAGGTGACAGTTCTTCGGCGCGTTCCCGTCCGGTTAATCCAAATTCCGGCCAATTTATATCCGGCATTATTCCGCGTATCATCTTGCGCCTTTGGCCGAACAGTTTCGCGGTCAGCCTTTCAACTTTCGTTATACATTCAATCCTGGATCTGGGAAAAATTTGGACAACCGCACTTTGAACTTTGGGACGCGGAACAAAAGCCGTATTCGGAACATCAAATAAAATTTTTGCATCTGCGGTTAATGATGTCAGCACTGACAATCGTCCATACTGTGGATTGCCAACCTTTGCAACTATACGCTGTGCGACTTCACGCTGGAACATCAATGTCATGGATGAAATATTATCCATGCGTAGCCAGCGGATTAATAGCTCTGTCCCTATATTATATGGAAGATTGGAACAAATGGCGTATTTATTATGAATGTCATTGCGAGTCGCACTACCGCTTGCGATGACGGACGAAGCAATCTTTTCAGACACGTGAAATACCCCCTTACCACACTCTTCTTGCAATGGCTCGAATAACTTCAATGCATCTGCAAAAATAATTTCCAACCGATCATCGCTTGCCGCCGAAATCTGTTCAAGAATGGACGCAGTCGTTTTATCTTTTTCAATTGCAATGACACGCTTTGCACCCAAAGATAACAACGCGCGGGTAAGGCCGCCCGGTCCTGGACCGACTTCTATTACAGTTGTGTTTTCTATATCCGGCACCGCGCGCGCGATACGCAGGGTAAGGTTAAGGTCGAAAAGAAAATTCTGCCCCAGCTGCCTTTTGGGCTCCAGACCCGCGCCGCGCATCATTTCCGCAACTGGTGGTAAAGAATTTAATTTTTCAGCCATAATCACATTATGCTTGAATCCATAATATTTTTCCACCGTAAATAACTTGACAAAGGATAATTTAGACATATAATATTCCTGTAAAAAGGAAATAACATGAACTATATAGAAGCATACGATATTTTGGGACTGTCACGCGACGCATCGTTAAAAGATCTTAAAAAAGCATATCGCACAAAAGCGAAAATTCACCATCCTGATCACGGCGGAAGCAAAGAAGAATTTCAGAAATTGGGGGATGCGATGAATTTCCTGTGCAAGCATTCGCCATCAAAAGACGGATTTGATGAATTTGCCGTCCGCGAAGCATATATGAACCAGAACCGGGAATGGAAAGACAAGTATTATGAAAGATTCCATATATTCTATGAAAACGATATGTATAGTTGCAAAGTCAAAGCAATGGTATACGCGATACCAACCATATTGGGTGCCTTTATCATCGTTTATGCGGCAACAGTGGCAAGGGATATTATAGACGTACCACTGGCATGTATACTTTTTGGATCCGTAACCGCGTTAACCGGTGGCATATCGGCACATGCGGCGTATGAATATTATCGGCTTAAAAAAGCGGCCGGGAATAAATTTGTGCATAAACGTTAGATACTGTAATTAAAACACGCAACTAAATTTGCTTAAAGCACTTGCGCCTTGTGCCTATATCTGCTTTCTTTCATCGAATGCAATCGACAATGTACCATCGTCGATATAGTCCAGATCCCCGCCAAGTGGCACACCACTTGCCAGTTCGGAAAATCGCGCTATACCCTGTACTTTGTTTATGATGAAATGTTGTGTGGTTTTTCCTTCAACAGTATTGGGAAGTGCAAAAATTACTTCTGCAATTTTCTCGTCCGCTATACGTGCGGGAATATTAGAGATATTAAGATCTTCGGGAATAGTACCAGCAGCGGCAGACAAAAGACCACCGATAATATGATACCGACCGCGAAACACACCAGATTTTTCAATTGTCCATACATCACCCAGATCGCGTACTATACAAAGTCGGCCATCTGCGCGGGACATATCGCGGCAGAATTCGCAAACATCAGAATCCGCAAGGCACCCACATATAGAACAAGGCTTTATTGTTTCCGCAGCATCGATAAGTGCCGCGGCCAGCATCGCGGCACGCCCGGTCTTGTCCTGTAACAAAGCCAGAACAATGCGTTGTGCGGCACGCCCCCCGACGCGGGGCAACTTTGCAAATTGTTTGATAAGTTTTTCAATCTTAGAATTCATTATCTGAACACAAAACAGTCTATTCCCTTTGACTTGCATTGCGACGCTATCTGTTGCGCCGAACCCAAAGACATCCCACCAACCCGTACACGGAACATTTTGTTGGATGATTGCTCTATCACGGGTTTTAATCCGAACACAGTCTGTACTTTCTTAACCTGGGTTTCCGCAGCATTCCTTGATCCGAATGCGCCGAACTGTACACCCGATTTGCCACCGCCATCGTTATTTTTCGCCACTATGACAGACGGTTTTTGTACCGATGGCGTTGGCGCGGGTGCGGGATTTTCAACTGCGGCCAAATTATTTTCTCTTCCGAATCCCCTGTCCAACAACCGACGTACCGCGTTGCTTCGCGCTTCCCTGGTCGGTGCGCCCAAAACCACCGCCATTATGCGCCGCCCGTCACGTTTTGCAGTAGCAACCAGACAATATTTGGCACTATTTGTAAAGCCTGTTTTCATTCCATCCATACCGGGATAAACGCCCAAAAGTTTATTGCTGTTGCTGTATGTCTTGCCGCCATAGGTAAAGCTTTTCAATCCAAAATACTTCCAATATTGTGGAAAATGTTTGTACGTCGCCATTGATAGCAATGCGATATCGCGCGCGCTGGAAAGATGATCTTCATCCGGCAGACCCGACGCATTTTCGAAATTGGTTTTTGAAAGGCCTATTTGCCTTGCGACATCGGTCATAAGCGATGCGAAATTTCCTTCTTTGCCACCTTTCAGATTTTCGGCCAAAACCCGCGCAACATCATTGGCAGAATGAACCGCAACGGCCTTTATCGCATCTTCTACTGAAATTTTAGAACCCGCAGAAAGTCCCAGTTTTACCGGCTTTGCACTTGCTGCGGCCACAGATACTATCAAATGATCGTTCAGATTCAGCCGCCCATGCTCTAATGCATCGAACGTAAGGTAAAGTGTCATTATTTTGGTAAGGCTGGCCGGATAATTCAAATCATCTGCGCGGTCTTTGAAAAGCACCGTTCCCGTATCCATATCTGCAACCAGCGCGGCACTGTATTCCGCAGCGGACAGGGCATATGGCGCAAGACACAGGGCAAATAATGCCAACAATTTTCTCATAAAGGCAATCTAGCGCAAAACAGGCCGTTATGTAAACAAAAATATTTGCATTACGGAAAAACACGGATATAATTACCGGGCTGAAAAAAGGGGTTGCTATGTTCAAAAAAGAAAAAATCAAAGATTTGCATTATTCGGTTACAGGTGTCTTGACGGCAGATGAAATACAAACAGCGGCAGATAAAATTTTGACCCGCCATGGCGAAAAAGTTTCGATTCCGGGATTTCGCAAGGGGCATGTTCCGATTTCGGAATTACGCAGAAGATATGGTGCCGCCGCACTTAGCGAGGCTGTGGACAACCTTATGAACACGGATATGGACAAATTCGCGAAAGAGAAAAAGTTAAGACTGGCCGGTGCCCCAAAGGCGGAAGTTGCAAAGTTCGAAATGGGTCAGGATATAGAATACACCCTGGAATTCGACATATTGCCCGAATTGCAAAAAATTAATCTTGATAGCTTTATAGTCACAAAAAAACTTACGGAAGTTCCCGAATCCGAAATTGAAAAATCTCTTGAAAATTTGCGTAAATCACGGGCACAGGCCGAAAAACAAGAAGCCGATTGCAAAGCGCAAGATGGGGACATCGCGGTTATAGACTTCAAAGGCTTTTTGGGAACCGAAGCATTCGAAGGCGGCGAAGCGAAAAAACATCATCTGAATCTGGGCAGCGGATCATTTATTCCCGGGTTCGAAGAAAAAATTATCGGACATAAAGCCGGTGATAAGTTCGATATAGAAACAACTTTTCCAAAAGAATATCATTCTGAAAAACTGGTCGGAAAAAAAGCCAGGTTTGAAATCGAGATTCATGAAATCCGCCGTCCCATACTGCCCGAACTTAATGATGATCTTGCAAAATCGGTGGGTATGGAAAATATGACGGCATTGCGCGGGCATATTGCAAAAATCCTGGCCGAACAATATGAAGAAGCATCAAAGCGTGAAATGCGGAACGAACTTCTTGATATCCTGGCCGAAAAAATAAAGCTGGATCTGCCCGAAAATTTGGTGTCACAGGAACTTGAAATGGCAAAAACCGAGGCCGAAAAACATAACGTAAAGTGGGATGAAAAAAAAGAGCAAAAGGATGCAGAACGCCGTGTAAAACTTGGATTGATACTGGCGGAATGGGGCAACCAGAACGGTGTGAATGTTACGAATGAAGATCTTCAAAAAGCTGTATGGGCCGAAGCATCGCGTCATCCAAATCCGCAACAGGTGTTTGATTTCTATAACAAGAACCGCAATGCTATGTCATTGGTTCGCGGAATGTTGTTTGAACAAAAAGCTTTGGACGCAATGCTTAACCATGTCCGTCACAAAGAAAAAAACGTAAATCCCGAAGAGCTTTTTAAACAAAAAAACTAAAACTTTGTATCGTGCGCTATGTGCACGATGCCTTATCATACAGCGGAAGGCATGACAATGGTGTCGCGCTTTGCGCGACGCATTAATTATTCATTATTCACTATTCATTATTCATTCAAAAAAACGAAAGGCATAACGACCCTTAATAGATATCATAAACCGCGATATTCCACTATAATTTCCAAAAGTTACCTTTTCGCTTTTATTTTCATCGCTATTGTGATAAAATAGATTACATCAGGAAGGGTTTTCATGAAAAAATATTTGTTCGCTATGCTTGGACTGCTTGCATTTCCTGCGGTTGCAGAGATTTCGCCCGCCCAATATTTCGGGTATGCCGATGAATACGCGGACGAAGTTGAACCCATAGAAGAAACGGCAGAGCTTGAATCTGCATCAACATCCACTGCCCCGGTTGCGGCAAAACCTGTAAATATTAATCCACGTGCGACAATCAATCGCAATGTGGCACGGGGTGGCGGTGCGGTGCCCGGTGTTCAGGGTGCGACACGCCCAGCGGATAGATCGGGGAACACAGTACAAACACGTGCTGTGGCTTCGCGTTCTGCGGTTCCTGTAACTACCGCTGGAAATATAATAAATGCCCAGGGTTCGGGTGCCCAAACATCCCGTGCAATGGCAACGGGCGGATCTGCATCCGCCATGCGCAGTGCGGCCGGCGGGGCACAGGCTGTACCGGCGCAAAACGCACCAACGGCACAGGCAACCACCCCCAGACAACCAATACAAAACGTAAATACGGCGCGTTCCGGTGTTACCCAAGCCGCCGGCGGATCTCTTTATACCCCGGCAAATACTGAACGCAGTGGGATTGCCCGCGGCACACCGATACGCAGGAACAGCAGCATAGGCGGCGGCAGCCTTGGCAATAGCACTGCACGCAGTGCAGAGGGACAAATGCAGATGTCCGGACCCACAATGGAAGAAATTGCACAGCTGTCAGATTTCTGTCGGGCACAATATTTTTCATGTATGGATGGATACTGCGCGGTGCTTGATGACAACCAGGGTCGTTGTTCATGCAGTGCCAGCGTAACAAAATACAGAAATCTGGAAAGTACCCTTAAACAAGCCACCGAAGAATTACAAGATGTTGCGCGTAAAATACAATATATCGGCCTTACCAAAGATGAAGTCATAAGTCTGTTCAGCGCAACAGAAGCCGAAGCAGCAATGGCCGGCACCGTGGATTCCACACAGAATGCGGCCGATATAGCACGCATTGGAAGGTTGGTTCTTGATTTAAAGCCGACCAGCGCGACATTTTCAGACGAAGGTCTGTCACTGGATTTTGAGATGTCGTTTGATTCTGATTTTGGTTTCGACCTTGGCTCTTTGTTTAATTTCGGCGGGGGGGGCAACATTATAAATATGCGCGGGGCGGAACTGTACAAAAGCGCGTCTACCCAATGCAAACGGTCTGTTCTTGAAAATTGTCGCCGCCAGGGTGTCGACACTACAATACTTTCCAATTCGTACGATCTTGAAATCGACCGCCAATGCATAGTATACGAACGCAGTCTGGACGATGCGAACACCAATATGCGCCGGACTGTAAAAAATGCAAAGACAGTATTGGAACGCGCACGTCTTGCAGTTGCACAAAGCAAGAATATGTATGATATGAAAGGTTGTGTAAACGCACTTGATGCCTGTATGCAGAATGATTTCGTTTGTGGCAGCGATTATGAAAACTGCCTTGATCCGACAGGTAAATTCATAGTTAATGGAGCTCTTGTGCCGGGAAGTATGCCAGGTAATTTTGATACTGTTACATCGCCTGCCAGCGAAGGAATTTATAAAGTCTGGAGTTATGGAACAAGTAGAACATCTGCCAATCCTTGGCTAAGCGGAAACGGTGCTGGTACTATAGATGATATGTTGGATAAACTTAATGAGCTTACTCCATCGGATCCTGCTAAAGGGTTTGACCCTCACATTCCTCAAGCATCTGTGTTGTTGGTTTCCATGATGAACAAAATTGGTTGGGTAAACGAGAAAGATGGAAAAAGTCATGGCATGTGCATATCCGTATTGAATAAATGCCAAAATGTATCATTTAGAGGTCCAGCAAACAGAAGAGTATTCAAGCCAGATAACATGGGAACAAAAGAATTTTTGAAACGTGTATTTTTTCAAATAAAAACTAAACAAGATGAAGTAATCGCAAGTCATGCTGAAAACTGCGTCATGGATGTTATAACATGTTTAAACCAGAATAGTGGCGGGAAACAAGATGATGCGCGCCCCCAATCTATCGCAAGAGATGCATGCAGATCTATTTCAAAAACCTGTTTAAGCGTCACTAGAGGTACAGTAACAAGTAATAGTGCAAGCGAAGACAATTTTATGGATGAAATGTGGTGTCAAAATAAAAGCGGCACATGGGTTGGTAGTACATGTACAATCACACAGTAACTTGAATTAATAAAATTTAAAACAGCTGCGCGGCAACCCCGCGCAGTTTTGTTATATGTGTTATTACTGTAAAATTCAATAATCCCATAAACAAATTCTTAACAGCAACGCAGTTACCGTCATAACAATGTCGGTGTCGCGCTTTGCGCGACGCATTAATTATTCATTCAAAAAAACGGAAAGCATGACGGCTCTTTTAAAAGAGCCGTTTGGGTTATAATTCTGTTCACGAAATTTTTGACATGTACAATTCCCTTTACACTATGCCATTTCCTGTTATACTTCCCCGGTACAAAGGAGATTTCATGGTACAGTATATGAATAACGGTGGTTCCGGGTTTCAACAATTTATGGCTGCACGTGATGCCAAAAAGCCCGTCAAGGGAAGTATCTTTATCTGGGTTGCTATTGCTTTGCTTTGTGGCTGGCTGATTTCTGGCTGGCTGGTACCGGGCAATGAATCAAAAAACGAGAACCAAACACCAAATGTCACAACCAAAACAGATAACGTTGCGGACGTTCCGGCACAATCCCTGATCAGCGAAAAAGTTACAGCAAAAGTCCAAGGATTGCGAATTTCAAACATAGAATTAAAAAATTATAAAGCAGATATGTCATTCCGGGGCGCGCAAGGCGCGAACCCGGAATCTGGAAAGGACAAGGAAATAGAAAATATTCCAGATAATTTTACGCAAACTCAATCCCCCGGGAATGATACCTTTAACATGATTCTTCTTTCCGATGATAATGAATTTTTGGAAATCGGATTTTTGGGAACCGGCACATCTGTTCCCCTGCCCGGAACACTGTGGAAAATTAACCGCGCAACATCTGGCAATCCCATTGAAATGTCATGGAAATCGCCGGAAAACGTGGAATTCAGGCGCAGTATATCCATATCAACCAACTATGTCATATCGACCCATGATACCGTTGTAAATCATGGCAAAACCCCGGTTTCAGTCGGCCAGTACGCGCGCATAGTCCGCAATGCGGGCGAAACCCCGCAAATGATGGTTGAAACGGGCGGAATTGCCCGTGCAAATGGCGAAATAGAACGTGAAAGCTGGAAATCACTGACCAAAAAACCACACAGCTTTCATACCAGCGATGGGTTTGTCGGATTCACGGATCAGTACTGGCAAACAATTGTCCGCATAATGACCCCCGATGGCCAGGATCAGACCCTGCGCATGCGTCAACGTTCCGACGGAATGTTCCAGGCGGATAATGTCATAGAAACCTATGCCATACAGCCAGGTACAGAATACAGCTGGACATCCATTATTTATGCAGGGCCAAAGAATCAATCCGACCTTTCTGCCGCTGCGCATCTTATCCCAGGCATAGAAGAAACAATTGATTACGGATGGTTTTGGTTTTTGGCACGACCTTTTCTTTGGGCACTTAACGCTTTGCATGATCTGGTTGGAAACTATGGTGTTGCGATAATCATACTTACAATCATACTGCGTATGTTCATGTGGCCCCTTACCAAAAAATCATTTTCTTCCATGGCCGCCATGCAAAAAATGCAACCGGAAATGCAACGGATTCAAAAACAATACGCAGACGATAAAACACGTATGCAGGCGGAAATGCTGAATCTGTATAAAACCAATAAGACCAACCCCATGGGCGGCTGTTTGCCTATGCTTTTGCAAATCCCGATATTCTTCGCGCTGTATAAAGCATTGCTGATATCGGTACCCATGCGGCAGGCGGGCTTTCTTTGGATTTCCGATTTGTCGGTAATGGATCCGTATTTTGTGCTGCCCATAGCTATGGGTGCAACCATGTGGCTGCAACAACATTTACAGATAACTGCCGCCAACACAGACTCTTCGAATCCAGCGGCACAAATGCAAAAGATGATGAAATGGTTGCCGTTGATATTTACCGTAATGTTTGCCTGGATGCCGGCGGGACTGGTCCTGTACTGGACAGTTTCCAATCTGTTTGGCATAGGGCAAATGTGGATGATAAAAAGAAACAATAGTCGAAACGCGTAATTAATAAAGAATATAATATGGACACGTTACCGCGCCAATTCAATTTCTTCGGATCATTAACGGCAAAAATCGATCATAAATACCGCGTACGCATTCCAGAAGATTTTATGGTTTGGATAAAGGCTTCTGGCTGGAGCCTGGAAAATATATTCATATTTATAGAAAATGAAAATATTATACAGGTTCGGCCGTATGCTTATATTGAAAATTATCTGAAACAGAACGGCGAAACAAAAGCGGAAAAAATTTTTCCAGTAAATGTAGAACCAAATACTAATCGAATCCTTTTTTCCAGAGGAATGCGGGAACATTTCCAACAAGCCGGAATTGATGTACAAGAAGGCGGAAGAGTTACCTTTAAGGGGGCGGGCAGCTATTTTATCTTGCAGATTTTTTCAAACAGCAAATAAGTCGAAAGCAAATAGAATTTCTATCGACTTTCGACTAAATTACCCCTATCGCGAATATTCAAACCTGCCATGCGGACTTTTAATCAACAGTCTTTTTGCCCCGCGTTCTACACATCCGATAATTTTTGCCTCAACACCGAATGACTTTGAAACATCTATCATTTTTTCCGCCGCATCTTTTGACGGAGTATAGATCTCCATACGATGTCCCATATTAAATGTTTTGTACATATGTTCCCAGGGCTGACCCGACTCTTTTTGTATGATATTAAATAATTGCGGTATATCGAACATATCATACTTTGTTACGGTCATCGGGTTGGATAGATAATTTAAAACCTTTGTCTGACCGCCACCGCTGCAATGCACCATGCCGGAAATTTCGCGATCAAGATGCAAATCATGATATTTTTTAATTACCGGCGCATACGTACGTGTCGGCGATAATACCATTTCTCCATATGAAACACCCCATGCGTTTACCTTTTCATCAAGCTTTTTTGTTCCGGTATATGATTGTACGCCATTTGAACCGGCATCTATCAAAGATTCAAAACTTTCCGGATATTTTTTGCGGTATTCCGGCGCAAATACCCCATGCCGGCCAAGTGTTAATCCATTGCTGCCCATACCACCGTTGTATTTGCTTTCATATAGCGCGCAACCATCCGAAGAAAGTCCGACAATAAAATTACCCGGCTTTATATTCGCATTGTCGATTACATTCTTATATGGCATCTGACAGAACAAGGAATTATTCACAGTAACAGTCCGTACCAGATCAGATACATCCGCGGTTTCCCCGGATTGACCGGTTATGTCGATTTCGTATGCACGCAGCATATCAAGAAATATATTTTCGCCATTAATCAGTTCGGCAATAACTTCATCTGGAATCCGATGGCTGTTGCGGTCTATACTGGATGTTAAAAACATCCGCCCGGTTAACCCGCCGACACACGCAACATCATCTATATTCATTGCGATGGAATCTTGCACTACACCACGCCATACAGACATATCACCGGTTTCTTTCCAGTAAATATATGCCAGCGATGTCTTTGTTCCCGCACCATCGGCATGTGAAATCCCAACCTGGCGATGTCCGAATAATTTGGCGATATTATTAAGCCATTTGGGGGAATAATCATAAGAATCTATCTTGCAAAACGCATAGGGAAACAACCCTTTGCTGTTATTTCTGGTTGCCCGGTGAACGGCTTCTTTGGAAGATGACACCCCAAGACTTGCATATTTGTCAGACATATTATCGCCTTTTTGTAGTCTCTCCAAGGCAGATTCTAGCCAAGAGAGTTTCTAAATTCAATAACAAAATACTGATTGCCCCAGATACTTGATAGTTATTAATTATCGTTCGCCATCTTGTACCTGGTATCGCGGCGTGATTTCCAAAATCCGGTATCCCGTGTCATTGCATCAAGAACCCCGGAATAAATATAAAGCTGGACATCGCTGGGTGCTTTATCTTCAAATATGTTCCGGCTGTGCCTTTCATCTTCCCTGCTGAATAAATTTTCTTCATACTTTTTTATCAAATCAGGCTGATCGCTTTTATCATCAATATTCACATAATAAAAATTCAGCGTGGGTTCTATATCTATTGCGGTCTCTGTAACACGCAACCATGCATGTTCATTATTAGTGATATAACTTATCCGCAGATTGGGAAACTTTTCCTGCAAAGCCTGCCAAAGCACTGTCGCATAGCCTGCGCACACCATTTCGCCGCGATTAAAAGCATAATCCCGCAACACTTCGACTTTTCTTTTTGTATCTTCGGTAAGACGGGCTTCTACATCTTTGGGCTTTATACCAACCCATACTTCACGCATGCCCTGCATAGCCCAGCTGTCATCGCCGGTGGCCAATCCGTCGGCATAATTTGTAGAAAAGCTGATAAATCTAGCGACTTCCAGAACCGCACGCTTTATTTCTTCTCTTGGTGATTTATTGTTAAGTTTTTCATCAGTTTTTATTTTCAACCATTCATATGATTTATAAACTATTGGCTTTATATCCGCCGGGGGCAATGGTTGGGGTACAGGGGGAAGATCATCCGGAAAATCTATGTGGGGCGGCGGCATATCCGATTTTGGCATAGGTGCCGGTTCTATTACCGGATCCGTGGAATCATCTTGTTCCAAAGCGCGTCTTTTTATAAATTCAAGATATTTGGTATATTCCTGACGGCGCAATCTGTCCAGTTCCCACCTTGATATGCCGGGAAATCCTATTTGCGCGCCGGTAATTGCGGAAAAATATTCTATACGGATTCCACCCATGTCGCCGAAAGAAGTTCCGGAATAACAAAAAAATATGGCGATGAAAGCGAATGTAAAAAATTTCCTCATAAAAACATTATAACAAAAAGGACAGATTATAACAATTTATAAGATTATAATACCAAAGGCAGAAATGACGGCAACTGCGTTGCCGTTAAATAATTAGAAATTCCATCGACTACCGACTTTCAGTCATAATAAATGCCGCTTTCGCGGCACTTATTATGAACATCCGACAACGCGGGTTACCGAAATTTTCGGATGCAACAGATAATCATAGTCGCACTTTCCGTCTTTATAAGAACCGGTGCAAGCAGCCAATGTCAGGACAGCAAAGCCCAATAGTAACAATTTTTTCATAAGGGTCTCCTTTTTGGTTTGAACCTGAACCCAATTTTATCAATGGACGATTTGATTGTCAAACGATTAAATAGAATTTTTGAACCATCTTATCCGCAAACCCGAAACTATGATAATATCGAACCGGGCATTACCAGTCCAACGCATGCGGGTCAGAAAAGTATCAGCAGCGCGGCGAAGCCGTACACCCTGGCCAAATGTTACCGCGCGCAACCCCACGGCTGCATCAGGACGTTTTTTAACCTCTATAAACACAATGGTATTTCCGCGGCGGGCGATTATATCTATCTCTGCCCTGCCCGTATGCCGTCCGGTAACAAATCTGGATTCTAAGATTTTGTACCCATGCAGATACAGGTACTGCCGCGCCAGCCATTCGGCGAAAAGTCCAGACCGGTGTGCATTCTTTTTCATATTACCAACCAAGCACCCTGAATATATCATTCTTCATGGTCATAATGAACAAAAGTCCGATAAATATCCAGCCGGATATAAATATATATTCCATCGCTTTGCCTTGCAGCTTTCTGCGTGTAATCCCTTCTATTCCACGAATCAACAGATGACCGCCATCCAAAACCGGCAAAGGCAAAAGATTAAGTATCCCAAGATTGATGGACAACAACGCCGTCAGTGATAACAGGGCGGCAATCCCCGCTGCCAATGCCTGTCCCGACATCTGTGCGATAAGTATGAAAGATCCCAGCTGTTTTGAAGATCTTTCCCCCGTAATTATTTGTTTCAACACGGTAATGATTGTCTTGGTTTGAATCCATACTTCTCTGGCACCGGCGCGTATCCCGGTCCAGATATTTTTTCTTTGCATTTCTGTTTTCGCACCATCGGCGATCAGCCCCCAGCGTTCTGCCGGAGAAAGCTGCACCTGTACCAGTTTTTCACCGCGAATAATCGCTATTTTTGCATCGCGGCTCGCGGCCAGCTCTTTCGCAATTATTATGTCACCCCAGTTTCCAATTTTCGCACCATCTATACGCGCAATTACATCGCCCGCGCGGACACCGGCATTATACGCGACCGAATTTTGGATAACCTGGCCTATAACTGGAAGCTGTACCTGACGCGGCCATCCTATGGACAGAACAGTATAAATCACAAAGGCCAATACAAAGTTCAATATGACACCGGCGGCGGAAATCATTGCCTGCATCCATCCCGAAGCCGAAAGATAATGTCCTTTCTTTTTTTCTGGGGGCAAGGATTCAAATTTTTTACGGTCGAATATATCTTCGTGGCCATAAAGCGAAACATATCCGCCAAGGGGCAACAACGCGATTTTCCAAACTGTACCACCCTTTGCAGTCCATTTTACAATCGCCCTTCCGAAACCGATGGAAAAAGTCCTGACCCGTACCCCCGCAATACGTGCAGCCCAATAGTGCCCCAGTTCGTGCACTATTATAACGATGCCCAGAACAATTAAAAATCCGGCGATTGTCCAAAACATTTTTTATTCCTTTTTATTATAATAAAACCAGCCACACTATTGGCAAAGCATAGATCCAGCCATCAAACCTGTCGACAATGCCGCCGTGGCCAGGCAATATATTTGAAAAGTCTTTTACACCAAACCGTCGCTTTAACCACGACGCGGTAAGATCCCCGTATTGCGACATCAGTGCTACGGACATTCCTATCCACATCAGCTGGGGCATGAATCTGTCGGTGCCCAAAAGACCATACAGTACCGCAGCCATGGTTCCGCAAAGGATTCCGGCAATTTGCCCGGACCATGTTTTACCGGGCGACAATTCAGGCCACATTTTATCACCGCCGATAAGCCGTCCGAAAAACCACGCGCCTATGTCCGCCGCAGATATTACAAGTAACATCAACAGAATTATCCAAGGCCGCGTGCCGACAAAATAAGCCGCCATAACAAGCAGAATGGAATAAGGAACCAAGAACCAGATCGTTCTGGATGCGAATTTTTTTATACTCTTGTCTTTGTTCTTTGTTCCTTTGCGCACGCACAATGCAAATTCAGCCACCATTCCGCATGCCACCGCAACCGCCAGCCATCGCACGGCGGGAATATTCAAATATTCTAATAACACTGCGATACCCGCGACCATTACCATCACACCGGCAACCAGTATTCTTTTTTTTGTATTGTTGCTCATTTCCCGAACCTTCTTTTTCTTTTGCCATAGTCGGCAAGAACCCTGTCCAGAATCTTCGGATTCATGCTGGGCCATAAATCTGAAACAAAAGATAATTCCGCGTATGCAAGTTTCCAAAGCATAAAATCCGATATCCGCGATTCCCCACTGGTGCGCACAACCAGGTCTATCGGGGGCAATTCACCAGAATCCAAAAATGTTTCAAAAGTTTCGCGATCCAATGCATCGGGCGCGATGCCGGATTCAATTGCTGCGCGGGCTGCGCGAACAATTTCATCAGTTCCGCTGTAATCGAAAGCAAAACATATTGTTCCGGCGGTATTTTCCGAAGTTTCGTATTCCAGCTTTTCGCACATTTTTATTATCTTTGGTGGCAATACATTACGACGACCGATAAACTTTATTCGCACGTTTTTTTCCATCGCCATTTTTTTCCGTTTTGGCATTTCAGTAAGGACAAAGTTTATTAAAAAATCAACTTCGCGCTTTTCACGCCCCCAGTTATCGGTGGAAAAAACGAAAAAAGACATGGTACTGACACCCAAAGCCAACAGATGTTCTACCGTTTTATCCACAGATTTCGCGCCTTCGCGATGGCCTTCCATTGACGGCATACCACGCATCTTGGCCCAGCGACGGTTGCCATCGCAAATAAATGCGATGTGCGCGGGGACAACAGCAGGGACAGCGGACGTTTTTTTCATAAAACCAAACATGACATTCCTTTTCAGAATTGCATAATAGCACCGGCACATATACAAATTCAAGGGGTTTGTTCTTGCGTTTTCAATTTTTATAAAATATCATCCGGCCTGATACAAAGGAGAGTATAATGCCGTTCAAACAAGAATTATCGCGCATCGCAGCGGATGTGGAAAAAGTCCTGGATGAAATGTTGCCCCGACAGGAACATAGCGGTGCACCAACCGACGCGGCACGATATGCTACGTTGGATGCGGGAAAAAGGCTTCGGACATTTTTGACCGTCCAGGCCGCCGGTTTGTTCGATGTTTCATACGATGCGGCTTTGCGGGCGGGCGCGGTAATAGAGCTTGTCCATAATTTTTCGCTTATACATGACGACCTGCCCTGTATTGATAACGACACTCTTCGCCGCGGTCGACCCAGCGTATGGGCAAAATATGGCGAAAGCAACGCGGTTCTTGCCGGGGATTTTCTGTTGAATCATGCATATAAAATCCTGGCCGACGATTCGCGGATTGCACCGGATTATTTACAAAGAATAATGCTGATAAAAGCCCTGTCTTCTGCAACCAACGGCATGTTGCTTGGGGAATGGATGGACATACAGGCGGAATCCGGCAGATTTCAAACAGAATCAGAAGTAAATGAAATCCAGGCTTTAAAAACCGGTCAAATATTTTGGGCCTGCATAAGATTTGGAACAATCCTGGCCAAAGAAAAACCATCAAACGAACAAATTCTTGCGTTGGATGACTTTGTTGATGCGATGGGTTTGTGTTTTCAAATCACAGACGATATTCTGGATGCTGTCGGAGATCAGGATAAAGTCGGAAAAACCCTTCGCAAAGATGCGGCGGCTGGTGCGTCCGGCAAGGCCACTTATGTTTCGTTATACGGGGTTGAAGGCGCGCGTGCAAAGGCACGGGAATTGTCTGACAGGGCAAAGAACGCATTATCCATATTCGACAATCGCGCAGATAACTTGCGCGAATTAATGGATTATATGGTAACCCGCGAAACATAAATCATAGTATCAAGCATTACGATTCACGATAATATGTATTCCTGCCTGCGCAGGAATGACAGCAACTGTGTTGCCGTTAAGAATTTATCCACGAAATTTTTGACTTTTACAAGGGTGACAAATAGATATTAATTTGGTAAAAGATAACTTGGGCGTTTCTTATACGCTCATTATATCGCTTTCTTTCTGTTTCGCAACGGCATCTATGTCATCGCTTTTTGCATCAAAGACTTTTTGCAGATCTTCGGAGAAACGCTTTTGATCATCTTCGGAAATTTCCTTGTCCGTGACAGCGCGTTTTATTCTCTGCATTAAATCTTGACGTACATTGCGTAATGCGATCTGTGCTTCTTCGGCATATTTTTTCGCAACCTTTACAATCTCTTTGCGGCGTTCTTCGGTAAGCGGCGGCAGGTTAAGGCGTATTACACCACCCGCAGTCATGGGATTCAGCCCCAGTCCGGATTCCCGGATTGCTTTTTCAACCGCGGCCGCATTTGATATATCCCAAACAGATACAGATATTACCTGGGCTTCGGGCGTACTGACCGTTGCCAATTGGTCTATGGGCATTTCTGCCCCGTATGCAGGAACGCGAACCCCATCCAGCAAATGCACTGATGCGCGCCCCGTACGCAGACCGTTATATTCGCCCTTTAATACTTCAATGGTGGCCAAAGCTTTTTGTTCAGCTTCCGCTTTTATAATGGCATAATCCATGTCAAACTCCTTTTAAAAATAATAACAACGACGGAACAAAAAAACAACATAATATTTCTTATTGACAAACTTAACCATTTTGCTAAATTCAACACCAAGAGGATTCAAAATGCCATATTTCACAGAACAAGAATTACACAAATATCTGGGATCTAATCTTACCAAACAATTTGTAAAAATACATGGAACAGAGCGCGACAAAGCGTTTTATAAGATAATGAAACCATGCGTGACAGATTACGAATCACACAATCTTAATAAATACCCAATTCGTGAAGTACTGGCCCATACGTTTAAATCCTGGGCCAATATGACATACAAAAGCGCGTACAATTACCGGAATGTCATAGAAACGGTATTTCAAGTTATGAACGATGAAGAATTATATTATGCGCCGCCGCTATCCCTTGGCATTTACTATACGGCCAGCGATGCCGCAATAATACTGAATGCCATACGCCAGGGGCATAAAGTGCTTTCCTTTGCAAAGCCTGTGAATTTTTCAAAGAATCCACCCAGCATAGATCGTTTGGAAGAACTTGCCATAACCGCCGAAGAAAATCAACTTTATACCCCGGATATCAGGGATTTGGAAGACATATACTTTTCGCTAAGCATTTATATAGACGACTATCTGGATAATTCACAAGAGATGGAAATCACATACAATGAACAAAAAGCATTTGAAAAGAACGAACCCTTAAAGGAATTGTTGATGAAAGAACCCAGCAGTCTTTTAAAAACCGACGCACTGGAATGGCTTTCCCATTATTACAATACCGCAGCGCATGAAAGTGCAAATGACGCTGTTTCTTTTATGCTGACTTTCGTTGAAAAAATCGTGCCGTCTTGCGGACATTTTGTCGAATGTCTGCAAGAATGCGTTAATGCCCAGATAGAAAACAATGATAGTTTCGAACAACTGAAAAATATTCCGGTCACATCGCTTGCGTTTAATTTTGCGAACAACATGGTTCTGGTTCCTTTGGCTTCCGGGGAAAGGGAACCCCTTTCCCAAAACAAGTTTCCAGAAAAAATCGCTGATGAACTTTCCTGTATGGGAATAAATGCGGAAAAACATATTTTAGATTATATTGTTAAAATGACAACCAGCTATACGAAAGTGGTCGCCAATGATATTATGAAACAACCGGGCATGCTGGCGCGGCTGCACCAATCGGCAAAAGGCCTTTTACTTGCATCCGAGGGTTCTGTAACGATGAAGAACGAAAATCTGGCACTGATGAAATACAGCCTTGAAGAATTCGAACATGAAAAGATGATTGATAAATTAAAAGACTATAAGTGGAGACAGCGCAAGCAAAAAGAGATCGATCTTTTGAAAAAAACCGTGCCATACAGTCACAAATCAAAAGGCAATAATAGAATAACCGGGGGCAAATTCCAGAATAACAAACGTAATAAGCAACGCGGAACTTAATTTAATCGTCAACGCGTAATATTGCATATTATTTTCAACGACTTTTTAATTTCTATACACTGTTACGCCAGACATTAAATTCCTGGACTTTTATACAAACCTTATTATAATTTACCCAAAGGATATAAGTATGAAATCTCTAATAAAACCAACTGCTTTGAAAAAAAATGACTTGGTTGCGACCGTGTCTTTATCCTGGGGTGGGGCCGGTCTTTTACACGAAAGATATGAACAGGGCAAAAAACAATTCCAGGATGCTTTCGGCGTAAAAATTGTTGAAATGACAAACACTTTAAAGTCTCCTTCCGAATTATATGAAAATCCAGAATGGAGATTGAACGACCTTATGGAAGCTTTCAAAAATCCAGATATAAAAGCTATCCTGACCAATATTGGCGGTAACGATACTATTCGATTGTTGCGCCATATGAATAAAGAACATTTTGAAATTATTAAAAATAATCCAAAAATATTTCTAGGTATGTCGGATACAACAGCAAATCACTTTATGTGCTTTCATGCCGGCATAGCATCGTTTTATAGCCCTTCATTGATGTATGGCTATGCTGAAAACTGTGGCATTCCAAAATTCATAATTGAAAACACAAAAAAAACATTATTTGAAACTAAGCCTATTGGCGTTTTGTCTGCAAGTGACGAATTCATGATAAACCGATTGGATTGGGCCACAGAGAATAATATCCCAAGACCAAGATTTAAAAATTCTGGACACAGATATATTCAAGGTAACAAAACAGCCAAAGGACGCTTACTTGGTGGCTGTATAGAATCATTGGATATGATAAACGGGACAAACATTTGGCCAGATATTGATGAATGGAATGATGTTATTTTATTTTTAGAGACCGCAGAAGGTATGCCATCGCCGGAACAAGTGCTGTTCTGGTTGCGTAATTTCGGAGCCCAAGGAATTTTGAACCGTATTAACGGAATATTATTTGCACGACCCGGTGGAGAGTTTCCGATCGAGAATAAAGACGCATCAGAAAAATGGATTGCTGATTATGAAAAATATGACAAGGTATTATTACGAGCTTGCAAAGAATATGAATGCACAGATATTCCAATTGTAACCAATATGGATTTTGGGCATACTGTACCACAGCTGATATTGCCTTTTGGCGCGATGGTTGAAATAAACACAACCGAAAAAACAGTTTCAATAATTGAAAACGCGGTTGTTTAAAGACTTAAAATGTTCTTGTATTTAAATGACGTTGGGTACATGGCTGTTGTTATCGAAACTGGATGAAATATGCCAGTTTTTTGTTTACTTGATTTTGAAATGGACGCGGGATAAGACTGGTATGAAAAATTGCCCAGCCTTTGCCCTGCGGGCTATGGCTGGCACTCAATTTTCAGCCCTCGCTTCGCTTGGTGAAAATTGGTGGTGGGAGATTCTGAACGAGTATCGAACTAATAACTCCACCGACTTTCAGATTTTAGCAAATAAAATCAAAAACTTTAAGAACAATTATATTTCTTCACAATTTGCATAAAAAGCTGAGTCACCATCGGTTGGTATTCCCAGCATATATCTTTGCGGTGCAAATTGTGGCCAGTCAATCGTCAACCTATACCAAGGATCAAAACGATAAAACGCAATATAATCATTTGCTTGGTCATCTCTGCTCAGGCCAATTTCATTTCCATCAATGGTTAACAGAGCTATATTGTCTAACATTCTTACAGAAACATCAAATGGGCCGTCATTTACAGATGCAAGACATCTTAAATTAATGATTTCTGCCATAACAGGAACTGAAATTATTGTTGCGATAAGTGTCGATAAGATAATTTTCATAATCTCTCCTTTCGAGCGATTATATCATAACAGCCTTAGTTTTTATAGAAAATTTAATTTTTAGTTCGATATTGAATGAAAAGCAGCGATTTTTGAAAAAATTTAAAATCGAACTAACCCAAAGATAAGGCAGATATGAAAAACGGCACCTTTTTGGTGCCGCAGTTATAAATGGTGGAGCTGATCGGACTCGAACCGACAACCCCCTGCATGCCATGCAGGTACTCTAACCAATTGAGCTACAACCCCACTGAGCCCGCATTTTATAATCAACCACAATGAAAGTCAAATAAAAAGCTGGAACGCAGGTACCCAATCTCTAAAACAACTTCTTCGGATATTCCCCGCTATCAACCAGATTTTTCAGTTTTTGAACCACGCTGGGACGATCTTCGGCGTATGTCACCCCGAACCAATCCGCATCGGTATCAATGCACCGAACAGTCGCCGTGCCGCTGTTTATCAAATCATCCACCATAAGCGGGATAAAAAATTCCGACTTTGGATTTTCCATATTCTTTGGCAGAAACACATCACGAAAGTATTTTTCTGAATGTTCAAAATAATCTTTTGTAAAGCCCCATGCATTCATCGATACAATCGCATCGCTGGGCACAGGATGCATGCCCCCGTTTTCGTCTTTGAATTGTATTGTATCGCCCGATTTTATAATTTCTTTGCGTTCCGTAATTTTTTTCAAATATCCATCTGTGCCGACTTCGCATACCCCGCGCGATACAGCACCGGTTTCAGACAAAGTGTTGCACAGTTTGAACCCGATCATACAATATTCGTTGCCCGGAAGATCCCCGGACAAGAATTCAGCGGCCTTTTTGAAAGTATCATATCCATAAAAATCATCTGCATTAATTACCAGAAACGGTTCTTTTATAACATCCTTTGCCATAATGACAGCATGATTTGTCCCCCATGGTTTTTCACGTCCAACCGGCACAGCAAAACCGTCCGGTAAAATATCAATAGATTGGAATACAACCACAGTTTCAACATGGTTTTGGTATTTGCTTAACACTTTTTGTCGAAAATCGTTCTCGAAATGCTTTCCGATAACAAATACGACTTTGCCGAATCCGGCCTTTACCGCGTCATACACGGAATAGTCCATTATGGTTTCGCCGCCGACCCCAACGCCATCCAGCTGTTTCAAACCGCCGTATCTGGATCCCATGCCCGCCGCAAGAATAAAAAGTGTTGGTTTCATAAAGATCTCCTTTTGCGCATAATTACATAACCGGCACATTTGTTCAATATGAAATTAAATTTGACTTTTAAGTTGTACGAATATAAAATATGCGGGTTACGGCGGATGTAGCTCAGTTGGTTAGAGCGCCAGTTTGTGGTACTGGAAGTCGCGGGTTCAAATCCCGTCATTCGCCCCATTTTTATGCTTAATAAACCGGATACTTTCGCGGAAAGCTTTTACCATCTGGATGATTTAATTCTGACTTTACGCCGCATGCCGCGACGAAAAACAAAGAACAAAAAACAAAAAATATAAATAATTTTTTCATGCCTGTATTCTACACCATGAAAAACTTTGAGCAAGCAAAATATATAAAGGCGCACATATTCAGAAACTATATGTAGCCGACAATCCATAAAAAGCATAAGAATTGTTTTCAGGTGCTGTGTTTCCATTTGAAAAATGTTTCGCATAAATTTCCATACCAAATGATTCAGTGAATCTGTATCCTGTGAAAACTTTCAATGTAAAAACCAGCTTTGATCCGATGCGTATATTTTCATGCATCTGGAATCCCATCCCCGGCCCCGCGCCAAAGTACCAGCGTTTGGTGTGAAGCAAGGCGACATCTTCGGTCAAATAAATAATCGGAATGGAAAACCGCTGCCATTCCCAACCGTATCTTTCGCCAAATCCGATTGTATGGGAAATATTAAAAGAAAAGCGCGACGGCAAATAAAACATTGTTGATGGTATAGAATATTGAATATGAGCCTCTGTAAAAGGCACAAACCTGGCCGGGGGCGGAACTATAAACCCCGTATCCACACCCGTACCCAGGCCAAACGCCACCTGATGCCGATGTTCCCCAAAGAAAGGGTTGTAAATATCCGCATGCGCATAGCCGCTATATACGATTGTTGCTAACAAAAACGAAACTATTTTTTTCATGTGACCTACTTAAAAAGAAAATTACACAAAAATCAACTATTAAATAGGGTATTTATGAAATTTATCCGCCAGATATCACAGGGTAAAAGCGGGGCAAACCAAAAAGCCCATAGCCTTTACTTATATTTATTATAGTATCGGTTTATGATATAATGCACTGATGAAAAAATCCGACCTGCGCAGTTTTGTGCGTAATATATATTTTTTTGCATTTTTTAACGCGCTGATGGTCTTGATGCCGGTCTATGCCATCTTTTTCCAAGAGAACGGTGTATCGGATGTCGCATTGACCACAATATTCATGATGTGGGCCGTCGGTGTAGTCGCCGCGCAACTTCCGTCCGTATGGCTGAACCGGCAGGCGGGTCAAAAGTGGGCGATCGCAATCGGGCAATTCATAAAAATGTTTTCATTTGTGTTGTGGTTCGTTTGGCCGACATACTGGGGATTTGCGTTGGGTATGGTAATGTGGGGGGTACAGGGTGCCATATATAATATTTCATACGAAAGTTTATTGTATGACGAGCTGGCCGCGCGAAAACACAAGGCCGTTTACGCCAAGGTTCTGGGACACAGGATGGCAATAACGACGATGGCCGGCGGACTGTCCGCGGCGGGTTCGCTGTTATTGTATATCGGATATGATTTTATATTGTTCGCGACATTGGTGCCACTGGCGGCCAGTTTATATTTTATATCGCGGATAAAAATTCGGGCAAAATGTAATCCGGTTAAACAGCGCGTTAAATCGGCCGGGGTCGCATTTTGGAAGACGCTGACCATCGGATCCAAGATGGTTCTTAGAAATCCATGCGTTGTATATATGACACTGTTATGCACCATGGTCGGAAATCTGGCATATCTGGACGATTATTTCGGCCCCATGGGATTGGATATCGGCGTGCCAATCGAATATGTCGGGGGTCTGACAATATTCCTGATGATATGCAAAATAGCCGGGCAGATGGTCGCGCACAAGATGTACAAATTGCGCGATGTATATCTGTACGGTATGATCATGGTCGCGGGTCTGACGTTTATTGCATTCGCATGGCTGTATTCTATTTGGGCACTGGCAATATTGGGCGTGGCATACACAATGTTTTCCATTATCGATGTTGCAACCTATGCAAAGTTCCAGGAATCCGTCCCCGAACAATACCGACCGGTGGCATTGTCGCTGTTTTCCATATCAAATCAGATCTGTTATGCGGCCGGGGCGGGAATCGTCGGATTCGGTGCGTTCATAGGTGGATGGTGGGCCAGCGTTGCAATAATGGGCACGCTGGTTACAATCATTGGATTATGGTCGTTATTGTTCGTGCGAAAACGATGTGCGCCGGTGTGGAATAACGCGCCAACCCCCGGGGTAAAAATCATATCCAGCGTCAGTCCGTCACAGTTTTGATGCCGTCGGGGGTATTTGGTGGCGTCCCCACCCGGAATCGAACCAGGATCTAATTCTTAGGAGGAACTTGTTCTATCCAATTGAACTATGGGGACGACGCGCCATTTTATATTCCATTTCCTGAATTTGCAAGCAACAAAAATCCCGCAGAATTTTACATTCTGCGGGTTCTCCCTTCCTTCCGGTTATACCGGAAACTTTTAATGCGACAAAGATATATTATGCCGCCATAGCAATTTTTTCGGTCGTCACACCGGATGCTTCATCCAGTATTTTCTTGGCTTCCACAAAGACCATATCTTTTACACGCGCGGCCAGATCGGTGGTTTCCAAACCTTCGGCCGCAACGCTGAAGTTATCGCTGCGAATCTGCAAAGAAACATACGCGCCGGTAAGCGACGCGCGTGACAAATCTTCTATAGTCCGGGGACTATTGCCCGCACCGACACTCAGTTCGTCCGCAAGGGACACAATCTGGCGATCGGTATTGACCCAGACGGTCGTATTAAGAACTTTGTCTAACGCCGCCATTATTTCCTTTAAATTTTTCGACATCCCACTCTCCTTGGTTAGTTATTGTTAATTTTTCCCCAGATTTCTGCGAATTTATCGCTTTCATCCGCTTTGTATATACAAATCTTAATAAAAAAACGAATCGGCAGTCAAGTAAAAAGTTAATTTTATTTCAACTTTATTAAATTTTTATCGTTTTTATATATACAAACCATAAAATCCCATAAAATAATTACAGATTGTCATTGACACCCAGTTTTTGCCATGATATAAATAAAGGGACGAATCGGAACGGACATGCCATTATTTCTCTCCACTTATGAAAATCACCTGGATACAAAGGGTCGAATTTCAATACCGGCCCCGTTCCGTTCGTCTGTTAATCAAGAAAATTTTTCCGGCATAGTCCTTTATCGTTCATTTACAGCCCCCTGCATAGAAGGCCTTTCGATGTCACGTATGGAAAAAATGGCAACAGCTACCGATCAGATGGGTGTTTTTGATGCAGAGCTGGACGATCTATCCGCGATGTTGTTTGCTGATGCCCGCCCGCTTTTGTTTGATGTTACCGGCCGCGTAGTGATTCCGACAGATCTTTTGACACACGCGGGAATAAAGGACAAGGCAGTATTTGTTGGCCGTGGCAATTCTTTTCAGATATGGGAACCGGGCGCGTTCAAAGCGGCCCAGGAAAAATCCCTGGCCGCACTGCGTGCATCCCGACCGAATTTTAAGATAGGTTAAAGATCTGTTACCCCGAAAATTTCAAAAGACAATTTTTTATAACATTTCTTGTCATTGCGAGCGGTCAAAGACCGCGAAGCAATCTTTCCAGCATTCCGTGTCATTGCGAGTCACGCCGTCAGGCGGACGAAGCAATCTTTCCAGGCGATGGAATTCTTATACTTCCCTTTGTTGGAAAAGATTGCTTCGCCACTTTGTGGCTCGCAATGACACGAAATATCGGAAACGATTGCTTCGCGGTCTTTGACCACTCGCAATGACACGAAATATCGGAAACGATTGCTTCGTCCGTCACCGCAAGCGGTGACGCGACTCGCAATGACATTAAAGGCCGAGACCCGTAAACAGAGCCGGTCGGTAGTCGGTAGTAGCTAGTCGTTAGAATTTATATAGAATATCGCCCCATGCTTAATCTGCGATTACTTCTGCCACGAACATTCCGTGATTATGTAACAGACCGATAACAGCACTGTGGTCATCAAAACCCATAAAGAATTCGTATCCTTCCGATTCCAGTTCCTTTATCTTCGCCAGCTTGTATTCAGCGGTAGTGCCCGGATAATCATGCGGTTTGCAAAATATTCGACAATCTATGTCCGGCAAGAATGATTTTATATACGCCGTTACCTTTTCTTGTCCCATTGCCCAACGACCGGTAATAAATATTATCATAAAGTCTTTCGCAAGAGTTTTCAAAATGCGAACCATGGGTTGATTGGGTTCCCCGAATCTGTCCCAATCGGGCAGTGCGAATTTTTTCGTAACCACCCCGTCAATGTCGCAAAAAATAGCTGGTTTTTTGTTCATTAATTTATTCCTTAATTTAAAAATGCGCCTTTCGGCGCATTCTTATATCGCCAACATCTGTTGTTCGCCCCCGGCGTTATCCCGCGCCAGCTGTTCTGCACGTTCTTCGTCTTTCGCGATTTCACGCACGCGGCGGACATACGCACCAGTGCCGACCGGAATCAAACGCCCAACCATCAGGTTTTCGTTAATACCGACCAGCTTGTCCGTCGCACCGGAAATAGCCGCATCCACAAGAACCTTTGTAGTCTGTTGGAACGACGCATTCGATATAAACGACCGGCTGGTAAGCGATGCGCGTGTAAGGCCGACCAGAATCCTGCTTGCTTCCGCAGGCTTTCCGCCGTCTTTTATTACGCGTTCGTTTTCTTCTTCGAACACAACCCGGTCAATTACATGCCCGGTAAGGAACGATGTATCACCCGGATTCACTATTTCGACGCGGCGCGTCATTTCACGGATAAGGATTTCAACATGCTTGTTATTGATTGTAACGCCCTGCAAACGATAAACCTGTTGAATCTGTTCCACCATAAACTGTGCCAATTCTTTTTGCCCAAGTATGCGTAAAATATCCTGGGGTACCGGGTCGCCATCAACCAGCATTTCGGCTTTTTTCACTATGTCGCCCGCACGCACCAGCAAATTCACGCCCTTTGGCACGGCATATTCTACCGGTGCCGTACCGTCTGTCGGCAATATGCGAACTATGATCTTTACCTTGCCCTCGTCTATGATTTCGATTTCACCATCTATCTCTGCAAGTATCGCGGGACGGGAAGAACGCCGTACTTCCAACAGTTCGTTTACACGCGGCAGACCGCCGGTAATATCGCTTGTCTTTTTTGTTTCGACACGAATACGCGCAAGAACATCACCACCATGAACCATTTGTCCATCGGAAACCGCCAATACCGCGTACATGGGCAACATATATTCCGCTTCTTTCTTTCCGCCAAGATGCAAAACTTTTCCATCTTCGCCAACCAAAGCTATTGATGGTTTCAATGGCTTTTTGGTCACGGCTTTCCAATTGGTGACTTTACGTGTTGTAATTCCCGTGGTTGCATCCAGATCTTCGGAATACGAAACATTTTCGACAAGATCCTGGAAAACAGCCTTGCCCGATTTTTCCGCAATGATGGTATTGGAATATGGATCCCATTCTGCAAGCTTTGCGCCCTTTTCAACAACAAGACCATCAGTCACCACAAGCATCGATGCATAGGGCAGTTTTTCGCTGAACAATTCCACACCCTTGCTGTCCATGACCGCGATTCTTGCATTGCGGGATAATACCACCGTACGACCCGCAGAATTCACAATCGTATTGACCCCATCAAGCTTTACAGTGCCATTTACAGGGGTTTCTATAAAGTGACCCGCCGCGCCGCCGCCCGATGCGACACCGCCGACGTGAAAGGTACGAAGTGTAAGCTGTGTTCCCGGTTCCCCAATCGATTGGCCGGCAATAACGCCGACGGCTTCGCCGACATGAACCAGCGCAGAGCGCGACAAATCCATACCATAGCATTTCGCGCAAAGACCATCGGATTGACAGGTAAGCACACTGCGTATATCAACAGATGGCAAACCGCTGGCATCGATTTCTTTCGCAAGCACTTTCGTTATGATTTCGCCGTCTTTCACTATTACATTTCCCGAAATAGGATGAATAATATCTTTCGCAACGGTGCGACCCAATACAACACTGCCCAGCGATACGGACAATACGCTTCCGGTATATACCGGCAATGCCGTTACAAATTCCCGGGTACCGCAATCATGTTCGGTAATAACAGTATTATGCGCCATAGACACCAAACGACGGGTAAGGTATCCCGCTTCCGCTGTTTTAAGCGCGGTATCTGAAAGCCCCTTGCGCGCGCCGTGTGTCGAAGTAAAGTATTCCGACATGGTAAGCCCCTCTTTAAAGTTCGATATAATCGGAACTTCGATAAGATCCCCATTCGGTTTCTGCATAACACCGCGCATTCCGGCCAGCTGTTGAATCTGGGTTTTTGAACCACGGGCACCACTGTCAGCCATCATGATGATGGAATTCCAATTCGCCCCGGATGCTTTGCGCAAACCCGAAAATGCCAGATCGCCGATTTTATTCGTAACGTGTTGCCACATGTCAACCAGCTTGTTATACCGTTCGCTGTTGGATATCAGACCGTTCTGATACTGGCTTTCGATTTCTTCAACCTGCTTTTCGGCATCGGCAATCATACGCTGTTTTTCTTCGGGGATCACGATGTCGCCAAATCCGATGGATATGCCGCTTCGCGCCGCCTGTTCAAACCCCAGGTTTTTCAAATTGTCGGCCAGCATTATCATATCCTTGTCACCACAATTTTCATAAATGGCGGACAATAATGCTTCTATTTGTTTCTTTCCCATATACTGATTTACCAGTTCGAAAGATATTCCCTGTTTCCGCGGCAAAAGTTCGCCAATCATCATGCGGCCAGCCGTTGTTTTTACTGTCTTGATTCCATCATGATCGTCAAATCGCGCGATAATCGGGGTATGTAATGTTATAGCATTGTTGTGCAAAGCAAGCATGACTTCGTCCATATTCGCAAAGCGGGGGGATTTGTCGGTATGCTCTCCATCCATCAGGGATATATAGTAAATGCCCAGAACCATGTCCTGTGTCGGAACAATCATCGGATCGCCACTTGCCGGCGACAGAACATTGTTCGTCGACAGCATCAGCGTGCGCGCTTCTAATTGCGCTTCCAAAGAAATAGGAACATGCACGGACATCTGATCCCCGTCAAAGTCTGCGTTAAACCCTTTACATACCAGCGGGTGCAGACGTATGGCCTTTCCTTCGATAAGCACGGGTTCAAATGCAAGGATACCAAGACGATGCAACGTAGGTGCGCGGTTCAAAAGAACCGGATGCTGGTGCACAACTTCATCCAGTATTTCCCATACGATTTCTTCGCCAACTTCCACCATCTTGCGTGCTGTTTTCAAAGTATTGGCATGATCGCCGGCCAACAGGCGTGCGAACACGAATGGTTTGAATAATTCCAATGCCATGGTTTTCGGAAGTCCCATCTGATGCAGTTTAAGGGTGGGGCCAGACACGATTACGGAACGACCGGAATAATCTACACGCTTTCCAAGAAGATTCATACGGAAACGACCGGTTTTTCCAATCAAAGAATCTGATAATGATTTAAGCGGACGACGGTTTTGCGAAACCAGCGGACGCGTCTTGTGTCCATTGTCAAACAATGCGTCAACAGCTTCCTGTAACATTCTTTTTTCGTTGCGAATGATGATTTCCGGCGCGTGCAGGTCAACCAGCTTTTTCAAACGGTTATTGCGGATAGTCACACGGCGATAAAGATCGTTCAAATCCGATGCCGCCACATGCCCGGCATCCAACGTTACCAACGGACGCATATCCGGCGGAATAACCGGCAAAACATCCGGCAACATCCATGCTGGTTCGGTCTTTGAATCCATAAATGATTCGACAAGCTTCAGATGTTTGACGATGCCCTTGCGCTTTGATTCGGATTTGGTTTCCGACAGTTCTGCGCGCAGACGCGTGCGTTCGTCACCTATATCCAACCCGGATATGACATCACGAACCCCATCCGCGCCAATACCGACACGGAATGCATCCGCACCGAATTCTTCCAACGCGGCCTGGTATTCGTCTTCGGAAATCACATCATACAGTTTCAGACTGGTCAAACCCGGTTCTGTCACTATATAAGCGTCATAATAGATAACCTGTTCCAGCTTTTTTTGTGGCAGGTTATTCAACATGGTGGCAATTTTTCCTTCGCGCAGGAACCATGTATGGGATACCGGTGTCGCAAGTTTAATATGACCCATACGTTCGCGCCGGACAGAAGAACTTCCAACTTCGACCCCACAACGTTCGCAAATTACCCCGCGGAATTTTATACGTTTGTATTTACCACATGCACATTCATAGTCCTTTACGGGACCGAAAATCTGCTGACAGAACAGACCATCAGATTCCGGCTTTAACGAATGATAATTTATTGTTTCTGGCTTTTTGACTTCGCCGCGCGACCAGGACATGATTTCTTCCGGGCTCGCAATCTTGATTTGCAACGCATCAAACTGTTCTTTTGTTTCAATCTGACCAAATATTTTTTGCAACATTTTCATATTTCGTTCCTTTGGTTCAATTGCTGATTACTGTCATTTCGGGTCACGCCATCAGACGGACAAAGCAATAACAGTAATTAATCAATTTTCTTCGGTGTCATCGCCAGTCCAAGACCACGCAGCTCTCGCATGAATACATTGAATGCTTCGGGCGTGCCGGTTTGGATATCGGTGCTTCCGCTTATTACGGTTTCATACATCTTGTTACGTCCAGTTATATCATCTGATTTTACCGTCAGCATTTCTTTCAGCAAGTGTGCTGCCCCGTGCGCTTCCAACGTCCATACTTCCATTTCTCCGAAACGCTGGCCACCCATATGGGCTTTACCAGACAACGGCTGTTGGGTGACAAGGCTATAACTGCCCACTGAACGCGCATGAATCTTTTCATCCACAAAGTGATGAAGTTTCAGCATATGCATGATACCGACCGTAACTGGACGTGCAAACGGTTCCCCCGTAATTCCGTCTACCAGGGTTACCTGTCCGGTTTCGGGCAATTTTGCCATTTTCAACATCTTGTGAATATCTTCAATTGTCGCGCCGTCGAATGTCGGGGATGCCATAGGAACGCCATCGCGAAGCAACGCTGCCTGGGCGCGAACATCTGTATCCGTCATTTTTTCCAATTTTTCGGCCGTTTCCTTGCCATAGATTTTACCCATCACAACACGCAGATCGTCGGTAACGGCGCATTTGTTCTTTATATCGTCAAGAACACTGCCTATCTGGTTCCCCAATTCCCGCGCTGCCGCGCCAAGATGAACCTCCAAAACCTGTCCCACATTCATACGTGACGGCACGCCCAGCGGATTCAAAACAATATCAACCGGGGTTCCATCTTCCATGTGTGGCATGTCTTCAATCGGAACAACCTTTGAAACTATGCCTTTGTTTCCGTGACGACCGGCCATTTTATCACCGGGTTGCAGCTTCATTTTATGGGCAATATAGACCTTGATTTCTTTTAACACGCCCGCATTCAGCGAATTGCTTTCGCGAACCTTTTCGATTTCATGATCAGCCCTGTCGTTAAGCTCTTTCAACACCCGCAGATGTCCTTCGCGCAGTTCGTCCACTTTCGACTGGATTTCATCGTTTTTGACGGAAATCTTTTTGACATCGAACGGACGAATGGCCTCTGCAATTTCATCGGACAATTTCTTTCCTATGAACGGCTTTATACTTCCGCTACCACCCGTTATTATATGACCTTCGATAAGCTGGAAAATCTGATCGGCAAAACCGCGTTCCATGATTGCCATCTTTTCTTCGCGGTTCTTGTTTATCATTTCGATTTTTTGCAGCTCTATCAATTGGGTGCGTTCGTCTTTTTTCACACCATGACGGGTAAGGACATTGACCCCGATTACAACACCCTCTTCATTCGGGCCAACGCGCAAAGATGTATCTTTCACGCTAAGTGCTTTTTCACCGAATATGTTGCGAAGAAGTGCTTCCTCTGGTGTAAGCAATGTTTCTGACTTTGGCGAAACGCGGCCGACCAGAATATCCCCCTGTTTTACATGCGCGCCGATATAGATGATTCCGGATTCGTCCAGATTTTTCAACGCTTCTTCGCCCACATTCGGAATATCGCGGGTAAAAGATTCCGGCCCCAACTGTGTATCGCGCGCCTTGAATTCCTTTTCTACGATTTTGATGCTGGTGAATACGTCATCACGGGAAATGCGTTCGGAAATCACGATCGCATCTTCATAATTGTATCCGCGCCATGGCAAGAACGCGACCATGACATTTTTACCCAGTGCCATTTCGCCGTAACATGTGGACGCACCATCGGCAATTACGTCGCCCGCCGCGATCCTGTCACCTATTTTTACAAGCGGCTTTTGATGGATAATCGTTTCACTGTTTGACCGGCCGAATTTTTCCAGATCGTAAATATCGACCCCGGTCACTACACCCCGCGAATTCATGCGCTTTACCACAATACGGCTTGCATCGACGGATTCGACTACGCCCGAATGTTTCGCGATCTTTACGCTGCGGCTGTCGCGTGCGACTTCACGCTCTATCCCCGTACCAACAAGTGGCGCGTCGCTGCGAATCAAAGGCACACCCTGACGCTGCATGTTGGAACCCATAAGGGCACGGTTTGCGTCGTCATTTTCAATAAATGGTATAAGGCCGGTTGCTATGGACACAATCTGGCGCGGGGCAACGTCGATAAGCGTCACTTCTTCACGCGGTATCATTGTGAATTCGCCATCGACACGCGCCGTCACCAATTCTTCGGTCAATGTTCCGGCCGCTGTGGTTGGGCTGTTCCCCTGGGCGATTCTGTGCCCCGCTTCTTCGTCCGCTGTCAGATATATTATTTCATCTGTAACCTTGCTGTTCTTTACAATATAATAAGGGGTTTCGATAAATCCATAGGGATTCACGCGGGCATACGAAGCAAGATGGGTTATAAGTCCGATATTCGGACCTTCCGGGGTATGCACCGGACAAAGCCGGCCATAATGAGTCGGATGAACGTCGCGAACGTCTATACTTGCCCGTTCGCGATTCAAACCGCCGGGTCCCAGCGCGGATACCAATCTTTTGTGTTCCAGTTCTGCAAGCGGATTGTACGCATCCATAAACTGTGACAGCGGGCTGGTTCCAAAAAATTCCGATATCAATGCCATAAGTGGCTTTGCATTGATGGCATCCTGTGGCTTCATATTTACTATGTTTGGGCTGGATAAACTCTCGCGCACCAGACGTTCGATTCTGGCCATTCCAATACGGAACTGTTGTTCCAGCAATTCACCAACCGCGCGGACGCGACGATTGGAAAGATTGTCTATGTCATCAACCGTATCTTTACGATCAATGATATTTGCCAAAGTCTGCAAAGTCATGATAATATCGGACTTTGTAAGAAGACGTTCGTCTTCCGGACGCTTTCCGGAATCGATTTTCAGACGCTTGTTCATCTTGAATCGACCCACAGCAGAAAGATCGTAATAGGCATGGTCGAATCCCTGGTGTATGAAAAGATTCGCGGCGGCTTCCACCGTCGGACGTTCCCCCGGACGTATCACGTTGTATATTTCGATTAACGCTTCTTCCCGGGTACTGGTCTTGTCCGCGGCAAGCGTGTTGCGCATGTGCGCGCCATACGACAGATTATCGATGGCGATCAAAGATAATTCTTTGACACCCAATTTTTCCAAATCGCGAATAACTTCTTCGGTAATTTCGGCGGCGGATGCGAACAGTACTTCTTCGCTTTGAGCCTCTACTTTACCATTTGCGGACGGATGCACGACCGGATCAAACAGATATTCGCCGACCAAGTGCTCTTTATCTATCGCAAATGTTTTGGATTGTGCGGAAATTTTTTCGATTTTTTTCGCGGTTAAACGTTCACCCTTTGTTGCCATGACAGTCTGATCTTTCGGGTTTAACAAATCATAATTAAGACGATAAATACCCAAATCTTTATAGGAAGCAATATCACCAACCCAGTATTTTCCATCAAAAGAAAGTGGAATCTTTTTATAAAATGCGGAAAGAATTTCCGTGTCGGACATCCCGCGTACGCTTGCCCTGCGCTTATCCCCCTCCCACTTTTTTTCGTCTTCGGCGGTTGGCAAAGCGCGCATCAAAACGGTTGCCGGTATCTTGCGACGGCGGTCAATGCGGACGTACACAATGCTTTTTGCTTCTTCAAAATCTATCCATGAACCACGTTCTGGAATGATGCGCGCAGTATATGTCGTGGGATTTCCCGCAACACGCGATTCTTTGGTAGTACCGAACACGACACCCTGGGCGCGGTGCATTTGGGATACTACGACACGTTCCACACCCGATGCGATAAATGTTCCGCGTTCGGTCATAAGCGGGATTTCACCCATGAATATTTCCTGTTCCTTTATATCGCGCAGGGTTTTCTTGCCACCATCTGGTGCTATGTCCCAGATGATAAGGCGCAGTTTAAGTTTCAGACGCGCACCATAGGTCATGTTGCGCAGCACGCTTTCCTTTACGTTATACTGTGGCTTGTCCAAAGTGTATTCCACAAATTCCAAATCGGCGATACCGGCATAGTCCTTTATTGGAAACATGGATTTGAATACATTCTGAAGCCCGATGTTTTTGCGGGCAGATGGTTCTATATCCGCCTGAAGAAAATCGCGGTAAGAATCGTATTGTATTTCGACCAGGTCGGGAAGCGGGGTTTGTAAAAAACTTTTTCCAAAATATTTTCGAAGTTTCTGAATGATTGCCATTGGTTCATCCTTTTTCGTATCAGTGTTCGGTTCAATGCCGGCGTTATGTATAAATTTTTATGAATAACTTTTGTGTCCGCCGTCATCACAAAAGCTATTTTTATCTTTTTCGTGTCATTGCGAGCATTCTGCGAATGCCCTGTGTCATTGCGAGCGGTCAAAGACCGCGAAGCAATCTTTACAAATTTGGGAACATAAACCCCGTATCTGAAAAGATTGCTTTGCCACTTTGTGGCTCGCAATGACATATCAACTTTGATAATTGGTTCAGATTTCAAAACCAATAATCAAAATAATTATTTACGCGACAACACCCAGTATGGTAATACCGGGGTGTGTATTTTTAATTTTTGTTTAATTCTGATCTGTTTTTTCAAATTACGCGGCTTTTGGTCGATGATGAAATCAAAACTTTAACACATAAAGGGCGTAAGGCGAATATTATCTTGCGCCTTACGTCCAACGCATTGTGCTTACTTCACTTCGACCTTTGCTCCGGCTTCCTCTAACTTCTTTTTCAAAGCTTCTGCATCTTCTTTGGATACGCCTTCTTTGACAGCTTTCGGTGCGGATTCTACGAATGCTTTCGCTTCGCCAAGACCCAACCCGGTCACGTCCTTGACAACCTTTATAACGCCCAGTTTGTTTGCCCCGGCTTCTGCCAGGATAACATCGAATTCGGTCTTTTCATCAGCGGCGGCGGCGGCAGGACCGGCAGCCACAGCAACCGCGGCGGCGGCGGAAACGCCCCATGTTTCTTCCAACGCTTTGGATAATTCCACAGCCTCTATAACCGACAGCTTTGACAATTCGTCGACAAGTTTCTTAATATCAGCCATTTTTTCCTCTTTATTGCTGATTTCTGATTTCCGATTTCTGATTTGCCAAATTAAGTCAGCAATCATAAATCATAATCAGAAATTAATTTTTCTTTCCATACTCTGCACTTACCCGTGCCAATCTTGCACCCGGTTCGATAAGGATGCGTGCGATTGTACCGCGAATTTCAAGCAGAGATGGCAGTTTGGATAATTGCTCGATACCTTTTGCATCCAACAGGTCGCCATCCATTTTTCCACCAATGATGGAAAGTTTTGGATTGTCTGTGGCAAATTTCGCCAATACTTTTGTCACGGCCAGCGGATCGGTCGCAATAGCAACCGCCGTGGGACGTTTCATCATATCGGCCACGCCCGCAAAACCGGTGTCTTTGACAGCCAGTTTGAAAAGACGGTTTTTGATGACCTTGAACACTGATACGATTGGTTTCAGCTGTTTGCGAAGATCTTCGGTTTGCTTTACAGTCAAACCGTGATTTTCGATAACGAACACACCGCCCGCATCTTTCAAAAGTTCGTGCAATGATGAAACAAGATTTGATTTTTCAGTTCTTTTCATCTTTTGCAATACCCTTTTTTATTACTGATTATGATTTTTGATTTAAATCAGAAATCCTATACCAGCAATTATAATTAACTTTCCGCCTGCTTTTTTCAGCCGACGGGGCTCTTTCTTGTCCCAAAAGAGCTTTATCTCTTTTGTCTATGATGGGGATTAAGTCCCTTTGGACACCATCAGTCTCGGACAGAAATCTACTTTAAACGGCAAAGCCGTGCTTTCGTAAATCATAAGTTCACAGGACAAAAGACGAATATAAACCTTTACGTCCCGCGTCCCCATACCTTATGCACTTACCCTTAACCCCGGCCCCTGTGTTGTAGACACAGAAATGCCCAGGATATATTGACCCTTGCTGGATGCCGGTTTCGCTTTTTTCAAGGCATCAACTATGGCCGCCGCATTTTCAGCCAGTTTTTCGGTCGCGAATGACATTTTACCGACACCGGCATGTACAATGCCTTTCTTTTCGGCACGCAACTCTACCTGACCCGCTTTGGCGGTTTTAACGCCATCTGCAATATTGTTTGTCACGGTGCCAAGCTTTGGATTCGGCATAAGACCCTTTGGCCCCAGAACGCGCGCGACTTTTGACATTTTCGGCATCATGTCGGGCGAAGCGATAACCCGGTCGAATTCCAGAAATCCGCCCGCGATTTTATCAATCAGCTCTTCCCCGCCTATGACATCGGCCCCGGCTTTTTTGGCTTCTTCTGCCTTATCTTCTGTGACAACCGCAACACGAACTTTTTTGCCGGTGCCATGGGGTAATGAAAGCATCAGACGAATATTCTGGTCTGCCTTTGTCACATCAATGCCCAGCCGCACCGCAATTTCAAGCGTTTCATCGAATTTTTTTGACGCATATTCACGCAAAGCTTCGACAGCATCGGCCACGGTATATATCTTATCGGTATCCAAAGCAGCCCAAGTTTTCATTTTTTTCGTAATTTTCATATCTTAACCCTCTACCTTTACGCCAATAGAACGGCATTGACCGGCGACGATTTTCATCGCGGCTTCGATGGAATCGCAATTCAAATCCGGCATTTTGTCTTCGGCTATCTTGCGCACCTGGGCGGGGGATAATGTTCCGACCATATCACGGCCGGGCTTTTTGGAACCGGTTTTCAGATTCAGTGCTTTCTTTATGTAATACGATACCGGGGGCAGCTTCATTATAAATTCAAAGCTGCGGTCGGTATAGACCGTGATTATGACCGGAATCGGCATACCGGCTTCCTTGTCCTTGGTCGCATCATTGAATTGTTTTGTAAATTCTGCGATATTTACGCCATTGGCACCCAGTGCCGGCCCGATCGGCGGCGCGGGTGTCGCCTGTTTCGCGGGAACTACGAGTTTAACGTATCCCTTTACTTCTTTTGCTTTTGCCATTTTACACTCCGTGTGATTGCCGATGATTGATTTGTTCAGAAAACAAAATCTTCATCAGTATTAGAGTTCGTGGTGCGCGGCGGCTACCGCTTCCACAATCACATTTCGATTATTATCATTGCGATGAAATAATCTTTTCATATACGGGATTTTATATTTTCCCCGTCTTAAAAAGATTGCTTCGCCACTTTGTGACTCGCAATGACATCAATCAAACTTTTTCGACCTGGCTGAAATCCAGCCCGACGCTTGTTTCGCGACCGAAAACCAATACTGTCACGGTCATCTTTTGTTTCAAATTATCGACTTCTGCCACTACACCATTAAAGTTCGCGAACGGACCGTCGATAATGTGAATTTCCTGGCCGACCTCGTATTCGGCTTCTGATGTTACCGGGCCTTCTTCCATCTGGCGCATTAAACGCCGGGCTTCATCTTCTGAAATCGGAACCGGCCGGTTTTTCTGTCCCAGAAACATGACTACCTGGGGCAACAGTTTTACCAGGGAAAATGTTTCATTCGTCATGGTCATCTGTACGACGATGTATCCCGGGAAGAACTTTTTTTCGGTTTTGACGCGCTTTCCACCCTTGATTTCGGTAATTTCGCGTGTCGGAACCAATATTTCGCCAAACAACGGATTCAATTTTGCCGTATCGATTTTTTCACGCAGTTCCTTTGCGACTTTGTTTTCGCAACCGGTGTGAACATTGACGATGTACCAATTCATTTTTGCTCTCTTCGTTCGCCGTAAAGCGTAAGACACAAGACGTAAAGCGAATATACAGTGCCTTTACGTATCACGATTTAAAATATCCACCCCACAAGTGCGTTCAACACGCTGTCAACCAGAAACAGGAACAGCGCGACCATTCCAGCGGCCACGAAAATCAAAATAGTGGCACGGACGACGTTGTCACGGCTGGGCCATACTATTTTGAACCATTCCCGGCGGACTTCTTTGATATATTCGAACAGTTTTTTCATTGCTTTATTTTTTGTTTTACTGGCAGGGGCGGAAGGAATCGAACCCTCACCAAAGGTTTTGGAGACCTCTATTCTACCGTTGAACTACGCCCCTAAAACTCTGTTTTTGCGTGATATTCGCCCCTTATTGCCACTATAATCCCGCGCACGGTACCATAATATTTAGATAAATCAAGCGGAAACTAGTATAAAACATTTTTTATACCCAAATCAAGGGGAAAATTAAAATTCCGTTGATAGACACATTTTTTAAATGAATAGTGAATAATGAATAATATATGTATCGTGCGCAAAGCACACGATTTCTTATTGAACAGTGGATCCTGCCTTCGCAGGAATGACGGCAACTTCGTTGCCGTTAAGAATATGTCCACGAATTATTTGACTTTTACAGGCATGACGGTGGTGTCGCGCAAAGCGGGATTGAATGTTAAGCTTTTACTGCGGCTCGCAATAACTCAATCATCCGACTCCGGCTGATTCTGCTGCTGATTCCGCTGATTATACACCGGCTGGAAACTCATTCCTCCCGCCCTAGCTTGATTATCGACTCGCGTTTCTGCCCTAATAACATTATTAATATCTGTTTGCATAAATTGTAAACATTCCCTTGCCTGTGACGTACTGAGATTATTAGTCCGCGTATTTAATATGGCTTCGCAACCTGTCGATGCCCCAGAAGGCCTCTCTTTTGTGAACTGGAGATCTTGGATTCTATATCCCCCAAGACCATTATTAATACCACTATAAACCCTGTAATCACGCATCATTTGATCACGCATCTGGGTATTGACACTGCCACGACTTAGTATATTCAGCATTTCCCTGTTATTAGACAACAAACAATCAAGCGCGGCCAACCCAGAGCCACCACAATTCTGGTTTACCCCCTGTAAACTGCTGCCCGACTGTCCGCCACCACCACCGGTTCTGTCCGAAGAAGCACCGCCCGCAGCCTCTAGCCTTGATACCAAAACGGCTTTTTGCAACTGGGTTTCAAACCTTTTTATAGTCACATCCAAAAAGTCATACTGCTTTTTCATTTGCTGGGCGATGATGGTGGCTTTAAGCCTTATGACCTCTCTCATCAATTCTTGATTTGCGGCATCTGTTGGATTCTGGCCAAGTCCAATGTTATACGCATGCACACTGCATAAAGCATAGTCTGGGTTTATAAATTGCTGCCCGGTACCATCCGCTTCCAACATATCAACATTACATAAAGCGGAATATGCCACAGTCGGTGACCCACCCAACACCAACAGAAAAATGGATAAAATCGATAAAAATGAAATTAATATTTTTTTCATATATCTAAACTTTAAAACCTTTATTCGTTTGCCACACATGGACCGTCTGTTCCTACCCAAACAGGAAGATTCGTTGGGCATTTACAACCCCTAATGTCCGGGACATGAATTGAATTATTTGGACAAGAACAATGGAGAATATCCCAAGTACCTTTTGGTCCATGCTCATCCGACTGACAATCGTCCTTTAATTTTTTTTCCATTTCTTTAATACATTCCTTTACACAGTCTTCTTTGGTATCTATACCATCCCCCAAAAGCTTACTTATATTTCCCGTCACACCATGAAAACTATTATCTCGCAAAGCACTATATAATTTAGCACTATTATCTGTAATTACATTATATTCTCCACTTTCTTCGTCTTGTATGCACGAATTTTTACAAAACCCATCGACTTCAATCATATTTATCGGCTGGGCGGCAGCAACCACTGTACCCAGGGTTTGCCCTTTATTTAACATACTTTGCCCCACACATATATTTCTTTCATTCAATCTCTTGGTCTGGACAACACGGCGCAATACTTCAACATCTTTTGCAGAGCAGAACTGGAAATTATCCGCTGGATTACCACTCCGCGGTTGGTAATTCGGTGCTTCTACCGCAAGCATATATTCCAATAATTCTATGTCTATATTCGAACCTTTTTTACGACGGGCAAAAAGTTTGTTCTGTTCTAGAGCTTCGGATGCACATGCAAGTTCAATTCTGGAACCACTGCTACTTCCAGTATATGAATCCAAAAAGTTTTGTTGCACTGTGTAAGTATCGGTCAGCATCTGCATCAATTGACACCCACCCGCATTCATGGGTACAACCGCACCGGGTTTACACTTATTTCCATACGCATCCGTACAATTATTTATATCGATCATACCAGCCCCCGGAGAGCCTTGTGGTATTGAGTCACACCTGCAAAGACCATTTTTAGTTTTCGTCGTGGAACTTCCGTCAACAATTTCACGTTCTGCGAGAGTTTCTGACAATTCATATCTCACTACCTGAGTGCTTGAACACGCATACTGACCCCATACATGACAGCTTCCATTCAACATCATATATATATCCGTTATATCCACACCCAATGCCTGTGCCATTATTAATGCGTCATATACTTCATCTATGGTTTCATCATACGGTTCGAAAAATGCCTGTGCCTTTGCTTTAAACGCCGATACGCGCGGAACACCGGCGCAATGATCCCCCTGTCTGTTACATCCGGCATAGTCAAAAGTTTCCTGCATCGCCGCCCTGGCGCGGTTTAACGCCGCCTTTACATTATCCAATTTTGATAATATTTGACCCGAAGCCTGTTCACGTACCAATACATCCGCAGAAATCCCCAGCGCGGCGGCATTTGCGGCCGCGTCAGATGCCTGGGCCAGCTGGTTATCCGTACCCGACTGTGCGGACTGGGGCTGGCTGGCCTGTTGACGTTGTTCGGCCAGTGCGGCTTCTACCCGTGCGGCGGATTCTGCCTGTTGTGCGGCCATCTGTGCCTGCATTTCCTGCATCTGGGTGGCCATTTGTTGTTGCATCTGTGCCATCTGTTGCGCCGCCGCGGCATCGGATGCCGCCGCCGCCGCGGCCTGTTGCTGTGCCATCTGTGCCTGTTGCTGGTTAGCCCGGGATGTAGAATTAGCCACCAGTTCCGCAGCCATGGCATTCACCAGGTCGTCGCCATACTGTCGACAAGATGCGTTCGACTGTACACAACCATTAACAATTCCCGCCGCAACCATAAAATCCGTACATCCGCCATTTCCGCAACGCGGCGAAGCGCATCTTGAAATCACGGCGCGACAATTTCCAAAATCCGCAGTCGCGCTGTTGCCGCCACCCCGATCCCCCTGTATGGATTGATTCCAGGCATTATTATTCATCGCGCCCACATTTCCAGTAAACGCGGTCAGATTATTGGTTCCGCCACCCTGAATCGTGGGTGTCAGCGAATTAGTAGGCACCGCGCCATCGGCGCGAAAAATAGAAAGTACAGAGCACAGGGCAAAAATGCGAAAGCTAAACTTCATATTCTCTCTTAAAGAGAAGTATATCAGAAAATCAAGAAAAAATGAAGTGAAAAATCGGTAAGTGTTAAGATATCAGACCAAACACCAAAACCCGTCATTGCGAGCAAAATATTTTGCGCGGCAATCCGGTAAAATAAGATGCGCGCTTTATTAACTGGATTGCTTCGTCGCGCCGCTTCTCGCAATGACGATGGTGTGCGCTTTGCGTACGATGTCTTATTGAACAGTGGATTTCAACTAAATGAATAATGAATAGTGAATAATGAATAATTAATGCGTCGCGCAAAGCGCGACACCATCGTCATGCCTTCCGCCTTCGCTCCGGCGCGACAAGGCGCAGGCATCTACTATTTAATAAGGCATCGTGCGCATAGCGCACGATGCTTTATTTCCTTATTCCCAACTTTTTAATCAGGGATTCATAATCTTCCGGATTCCGACCCTTGATATAGGCCAACAACTTTTTCCGGCGATTTACCAGGACAAGCAATCCACGCTTTGAATGTTCGTCTTTTGGCATTTTTTTCATGTGTTCGGTCAGATTCCGTATACGCTCTGTCAAGACCGCAACCTGGGATTCAGCCGATCCGCCATTATCACTATCAGACGATTTATAGGTTTTTATAAGTTCTGTCTTTTTTACTTTCGTTATCGACATTGTTTTTCCTTTTAATAATTTACGATTCTCTTTGGCATCATGGCATATTTATCGTTCATTCCGATTCCTATAAACCGCCCGCCCGAATATACCCGCCGAAACCCAACAGAATCATCTTTTGTTATAATAACGCCGCCGTTTGTAAACAATGCCGCGTCATCGTCTTTCAATTCCGCAACCAGAATGTCGTCCAGTCCGAAATCCACCGGGTACAGGTACTTCCGTACACCAGCCGGGTCATTATTATACAGATTTTCAAGAAAATCAAGGGGAACAGCACTATTTTCTGGTTGCGGGATATTTTCCAGCCAAAAACAATGTGTCCGCGTCCGCCGAATCATATCGACTGTCGCCAAATACCCGCCCGCCAAAATACCCATATCCCGCGCAAGGCTGCGGACATAAGTACCCGTGGAACAATTTACATAGAATACATCCCTTTGCCCGCGCTTTTCGGCTTTGCCGGGTTCCACCAGATGCAATGAATCAATTTTTATTTTCCTGGCCGGAATATTGACCGACCGACCCAACCGCGCAAGTTCATACGCACGGCGGCCATTCACATGAACGGCACTGTATGCCGGCGGAATCTGTTCTATTTCGCCAATCAATTTTCCAAAAGTTTTTTTTATTTCGGAATGGCATGGAAAAGGTTTTTCATTTTTTTTTATCACGGTACCCGTGATATCGCCGGTATCTGTTTCAAATCCCCATTGCACCCCAAAAAGATAGGATTTTTCCATACTGATATTTTTTCCATTCCAAAACTTTTCCACATACGGAATCATTTTCGTGGCTTCGCCCAGCGCAATGGGAAGCACACCGGATGCCATGGGGTCAAGCGTTCCCAAATGTCCAAACTTTTTAATTCCGAACATGCGCGCGACCCGGCCACCCGCTGTGCGGGATGTAATGCCGCCCGGCTTGTCAAGAATAACCCAACCGGATTTCATTACCGAACTTTCTTCTTTACTTCATGGATTTCGTAAAGCGGTGCTTTTTTGCATTCTGTAAATACTTTGTCCAGCTCTGATTCCTTTTGCGTCTTTATTACGGGGTTCATCTGGCGCAAGGTTCCGGGTTTCAGTACTATGTCGTCGCCCATGATATCCATATATCCGTTCGGATATTTTATAATGCTATATTCTTCGTTTACCAGCCAACAATCCTGAACAAAGCCATGGGATATGCCCTGTTCTTTGTTTATAATATCCCCGATAGTAAAAACCCTACTGCTCCATGTATCGTATGCTTCGATATTATTAAAATCGAACGCATAGGCTATGTCCAACGAAAATACCCATTGTGGCTGCTGGCTTCGAAATCGGCCGATTTCAGCTTTGTCGTAAAATTTATGATCGTTCACAATACGCCTGACATCTGCCTTTGATTTTACAAGTTTGCCCTTTGTGTGTTTTTCAAGATAATTATATTCATTAGAAAATTTTATAAACACCTGTGGGTGTATCAATAAAGATTTCATGGAAAGCCCCTTTTGTCCGTCATCCGGATATTACCACCGCAAACGGGCAAGTCAATAATTTCTATCCGTACTTAACCGTCAAAACAGCGACATTTGGGATTTTGGCGGGGGCTCTGCAACTTTTTCACTACTTTTTGGGGCGATGCTTTTATTTTCAAGCTCTGATAATATTTCCTCGGCCCGGATAACCACGCTTTCGGGCATTCCCGCCATTTTCGCCACATGAATTCCATATGATGATTCGGCAGTACCGGGCATTATTTTATGCAGGAATATAATTTCGTTATTGTGTTCCGCAACCTGAACGGTAAGGCATCTTATATTCTCCATCTTGTCCGCCAACACGGTCAATTCATGATAATGTGTCGCGAACAACGTGCGCGGATGAATCCGGCAAAGAAATTCCAGAACCGCCCGGGCAATCGACATTCCGTCAAAAGTTGCCGTTCCACGACCGATTTCATCAAATATTATAAATGATTTTTCACTGGCGCGGTTAAGGATATTTGCTGTTTCTGTCATTTCCACCATAAATGTGGATTGTCCCGCTGCCAGATTGTCGCTTGCACCGACACGGCTGAATAATTGGTCGCATATCCCAATCAAAGCAGAATCCGCCGGAACAAAAGATCCCAAATGCGCCAATACGACAATCAAAGCATTCTGTCGCAGATATGTCGATTTGCCGGCCATATTGGGGCCGGTCAAAAGCGCGATACGCTTTTGGCAAAGTTGGCAGCCATTCTTTACAAATGCTTCGCCCCGCGCACGCAGAATTGATTCAACCACCGGATGACGACCCGCCTGGATATCGAATGTTTGATCTTCTGTAAGATTCGGCCGCGTCCATTTGTATTCTTCCGCACATTTGGCAAGCGACAGCCATACATCGCAATCGGCAATCAAATCCGCGGCACGCAACAAATCATCCGATACAGAACGCACCATTTCTATAAGCTTTTCAATAATCTGGGATTCTATCGCGGCGGCTTTTTCCGCAGCACCACGGACTTCATTATCCAGTTCTATCAAACGGTTTGTGGTAAACCGTACATTGCCCACCATGGTCTGGCGGTGTATATATTCGCCGGGGGCGGCAAATAATTTATCGGCTTGTTTGGACGGAACCTCTATATGATATCCCAGAATATTGTTGTATTTGATTTTAAGCGTGCTGATGCCAAGCGCACCCGCATGCTGTGCCTGTAGACCGGCGATAAGCTCTTTTGCGCCGTGCGCAAGCCTGTTCATATTATCCAACGCGTTGTCATAACCGGTGCGGATAACACCGCCGTCGCGAAAAAAGGCGGGCATATCATCCGACAATGCAAGCTTTAATTCCGCGGACAAAAAATCTTGTGTCGGCATATCTTTGAATTTTGCGGAAAGCACTGGATCCAGCTTTTGCCCGCAAATTTTAAATTCTGGAAGCTTTGCGGCAAAATCTGCTATGCCACGCAAATCCCTTGGGTTGCCGCGTCCCGCCAAAAGACGCGACAAAGCGCGGCCTATGTCGGAACCTTTGGATAATAGCGCGCAAAGTTCTTTCGCGACATCGTTATTTTGTAAAAGATGTCCGATATGTTCCTGACGTGTGCGGATTTCGGATATATCGCCCGATAATTCACGCAGGTAAGCGCGAAGCCGGCGCGCCCCGGCCGCCGTGCAAGTATTGTCCAGCACATCCAACAAAGTCGCCCCGCCCGCCTGTATCGGTTCATCAATTTCAAGGCTTTTCCAAGTTGCCGCATCAATCAAAAGACGCGCGCCACCACCCAAACGATACGGCGCGCGGAATGAAAGATGCGCACCGCGCTGGGTAAGTTCCAGATATCCGGCAAGCAAGCTTATCGCGGGATTAATTTGCGCCGATTCAATTCCGAAAATCGCGCGACAGGTATCCGTTATGTTTTCGCGTTCAAAAAGACGGTCATATACCGGACTGGTGCGGAACGCGTCACGGATTTTTTTAATATCCGGTAATTCGGCGGTGGATTCTGGGTAAATTATTTCGGACGGGTTTATCCGTGCCAATTCGTCAAACAAGCTTTCTGACAATTCGCCAATAAAAAATTCGCCGGTGGAAATATCACAACCCGCTATTTGATTGGTACTTTTTTGCGGAAACACCGCCAACAGAAAGTTTGATTTTTTTGGCGACAAAAGGTTTTCATCTGTCAGGGTTCCGGCGGTAAGCACGCGCGCTATCCCGCGTTCTATCTGTTTGCGACCACGTGCTTTGGCTTCTTCCGGTGTTTCCAGCTGTTCCGCGATGGCAACCGAAAATCCGCCGCGAACAAGACGACCGATATAATTTTCAGATGCATGCCATGGTATACCGCACATGGGGATATCGTTACCATCCGCATCGGTTCCACGTTTGGTAAGAACCAAATCCAAAGCACGCGCGGCCACTATTGCGTCATTGAAAAAGATTTCGTAAAAATCGCCCAGACGGAACAATAAAATCGTCCCGGGACATTCGGCTTTCATGTCCAGGTATTGTTGCATGACTGGGGTAAGTTTCTGCTCTTTGCTCATCTTTGTATTATTGCTGATTTTAAGAGATAGGTAAAAAGTGATATTGTTTAAAAATTGCCGAAAAAGTAAGCATCACTTATCACGTTTCATATATCACCTGAATCAGAAATCAGTTTTCTGGATTTATTTTTTCTATCTTCAATTCCGCTTCTTTCAAGACCTGTTCCAGATATGCTTTCAGCTTTATTCCTTGTTCATAAGCCTTTACTGAATCGGCCAGGGGAAGTGCCCCGGATTCCATTTTTTTTACCAATTCCTGCAACTGGGAAAGTGCTTGTTCAAAACTAAGTTCTGGTGTTGAATTTTGTTCCATAATTATTCCTTTTTTTCACATGTGAAATATAAAGCATAAAAAATCCCCGTGCAAGCGTAAAGAAATAAACATTATAAAAAGACTTAATCGGCGCGCCCGACCTTTGTCAATGCCAAACTTTAACGGCAACAAAGTTGCCGTTAAAAAATTTGCATGCAAAACTGCTTTTGAAAACAAAGAAATCGAAGCGTTTTAATACATAGTCTGCAATGTATGTTTGAACTTTTCTATGTCTGAAAGAATCCTTCCGGATCCCCGCACCACACAAGATAAGGCTTCATCTGCCAAAAATGCTGGCAAACCTGTTGCTTGACGTATCGCTACATCAAGATCATGCAACATCGCACCACCGCCAGTCATAGCGATTCCGTAATCCACTATGTCCGCAGACAATTCCGGCGGTGTCAATTCCAAAGCCTGGCGAACTGTGTCGACGATTTTCCCGACCGTCTGGGAAAGAGCCTGGGCAACCTGGCTTTCGGTAATCACAGCCTCGCGCGGGACACCCGACAAAAGATCGCGGCCTTTTATTTTCATCTGACGCTCTTCTTTCTTGTCTTTTGGTGCAATGGCGCAACCGATGGTTTTCTTTATTTCTTCCGCAGTCGCTTCGCCGATAAGCAGATTTTTATTCTTGCGGATATAATCAATTATGTCCAGATCCATCTGATCGCCCGCAACGCGAACCGCATTTGAATAAACCACACCACCCAAAGACATAACAGAAATTTCAGTAGTTCCGCCACCAATGTCAAGAACCATGCTGCCCAGCGGCTTGTCAATCGGCAAACCCGCGCCGACCGCGGCGGCGGTGGATTCTTCGACTATATACACCTTGCGTGCGCCGGCGGCATCTGCTGCTTCTTGGATCGCGCGACGTTCTACCTGGGTCGCGCATGAGGGCACACAGATAACAATAAGCGGCGCAGCAAGCATACTGCGAGAGTGTACTTTGCGGATAAAATATTTAATCATTTCTTCGGCGATTTCAAAATCGGCGATAACGCCATCGCGAAGCGGACGCATGGCCGATATTGTGCCGGGGGTACGGCCAAGCATCTGTTTTGCTTCGCTTCCCACAGCCAATACTTCCTTGCGACCCAAAAGACGGTTTTCCGCGACGGCAACAACGCTGGGTTCGTTAAGCACTATTCCCCTGCCCTTGACCGAAATCAGGGTATTGGCGGTACCAAGATCAATAGCCATATCTGCGGAAAAAAATTTGAGAAACCAGTTATACATAGGAAAAACCTTCGGCTTTTAACAACTTTCCCGACTATAAAACGTTAACAAACAAAAAGCAAGGCCTTTCATATCCATAGGCTAAATTTGCAATAAAAAAGACTGCTTTCAGTGCGGGATAAAGCGAAACTATGAAATATTTGGGGTTGGGGATTGGGACAGCTCTGCCCGCGCTTTTTCCAATAGCTCTAATGCGGCATCAATTTGTATAGAATCGGCCACTGCCGTGACAGACTTGACTTTCGGTTCTATTACTTCGGCTTTGACTTCCTTGCCCTTTTTTACTTTTGACTCTGTAATCAAATCTCCACTTGCGATAAGTTTCCGCACACCCGCGATGGTATAACCCTGGTCATACAGCAAACCACGAATAGCCTGTATCTTTTGGACATCTATATCACGATAGTATCGTCGTCCCCCGGCACCGGTAACGGGTCGTATAGAACCGTCAAAGGCCTTTTCCCAATAACGCAAAGTATGCGCCGGAACGCCAAGGCGTTTTGATAATTCATTTATGGATATAAACGGTTCTGACATAATTATACCGGTCTGGTATCCCGGAATCTCCTTTGGCCTTAACGGGCTGGAACCTTTCGGTCAGCGAATAATTCGCTTTTCAACAATTGTTTAACGTTTTTCAATAACCGCCTTTTTTCCGCCCAATAGGGTATCTGCGGAACATATTGGGGATGCACTTCTGTTATATTCAATCTGGTCGGTTCGCTTACCCAGATCTTTCCATGCTTTCCCGGCATTCTCTCGATGACATGCGCATATCCTTCCACTTTGCAGATCTCTCGCCATGCGTCGCTGTTCGCTTCTATCTTGCGGGCGGCCCGCATTGTTGGTAAAACCCATACGGGGGAATCAATATTCCACCACTTTTCCCCAACTTTTCGCGTCGATCCGAATCCACTGCCCAAACAATATCCAGTTATATGTTCCCGTACTGGTTCAGGCTTGCAAACCAGATTCTGTACTTTTTTCAGAATCATCATTTTCTTCCCTTTCAATTGCTGTGGCGGAAATTACGCGTTCCCCATTCGCAGTACGAAACAAAGTTACGCCCGCGGTCGCACGTCCGGCGATACGCACGTCGGACACCGGCGTGCGAATAATTTTACCCCCATCTGTCACAAGCATTATATCATGCGCGTCATCGACCGGGAAACTGCCCGCTACTGCGGTATTTTTGCCACCAAGCTTTATATTGGCAAACCCAGAACCACCGCGATGCGTCACACGATATTCATAACTGCTTGTGCGCTTGCCAAATCCATTTTCGGATATGGTAAGTATGAACTGTTCCCTGGCGGCCATTTCTGCCATCTTAACATCGTCCAAGACCAATGCACTTTCTGTGGTATCTTCGGAATCTGTATCGCCAATTTCTTCCTCAATACCCGTGGCGGCACGACGCAAAGCCCGCGATTGTTTTATATAGGCAGCACGGATATCGGGGGTATCAATGCTGTGTTCCAAAATCGCCATACCGATAATATTATCGTCTTTTGAAAGCTTTATCGCGCGCACACCGGTCGATGCGCGACTTTGGAATACGCGGATTTCACTGACCGGGAATCGTATGCAACGGCCACGATATGTCGAAAGGAACACATCCTGTGATTCTGTGCAGGGCAACACCGCAACCAACGATTCGCCATCTTCCAGCTTCATCGCGATCTTGCCATTTGCACGGATTGATTCAAAGTCTTCAAGTGTATTTCTGCGTATGGTTCCCATACTGGTTGCGAACATAAGATGGGTATTTTGTTCACCTTCTTCCATTGGTAGTATCGCGGTAATTATTTCACCCTGGGACAATGGCAATAAATTTACCAACGGCCGGCCTTTGGCGGCGGCGGCGGCTTCGGGCAGTTTATAAGTTTTCAGACGATAACACATCCCCTTGCTGGAAAAGAACATCAGCGGGGTATGCGTATTCGCAACAAACACATTTGTGACATAATCATCTTCTTTGGTCGTCATAGCATTACGACCCTTGCCACCACGCTTTTGCGCGCGATAGGTATCCAGCGCAACACGCTTTATATACCCGGTATTGCTGACTGTAACAACCATGTCTTCACGGGCAATCAAATCCTCGATATCCATGTCGATTTCGGCATCGGAAATCTGCGTCCGGCGCGGCTGGCCGTATGTGTCGCGTATGGCAACCGTTTCGGCCCGGATAATATCGACAATTTTTTCATGGCTGCCCAAAATTTCAAGCAGGCTTTTTATCACGGTACCAAGTTCCACCAGATCATTGTGAATTTTGTCCCGTTCCAATCCGGTAAGGCGATGAAGCTGTAATTCCAAAATTGCCTTTGCCTGATCTTCGGACATATAGAAAAGACCGTCTTTGTATTCTGAATTCGGATCATCGATAAGGCGTATGTATGATTCTATGTCCGATGCCTTCCAACCACGCGCGACAAGAGCCTGACGGGCGGATTCTGGATTTTCGCTGCCCTTTATCAGTGCTATGATTTCATCCAGATTTCCAACAGCGACAGAAAGACCCAAAAGGGTATGCGCACGGTTACGCGCTTTGTTAAGTTCAAATATGGTACGGCGACGGATTACTTCAACACGGAATTGAACAAATGCGTTCAGCACATTGCGGATATTGAACAGCATCGGTCGCCCGCGATTTAATGCCATCATATTTACAGGAAACGAATTCTGCATCTGGGTATACTGAAACAACTGGTTTAATACTACATCAGCAATCGCGTCACGCTTCAGCTCTATGACTACACGAACGCCATCACGGGATGATTCATCGCGTAATTCTGCAATTCCTTCGACACGTTTTTCTTTTGTCAGTTCGGCAATCTTTGATACCAATTGGGCTTTATTAACCTGATAAGGCACTTCGTCTATTATAATTGCCTGATGATCGCGCATGTCTTCTATATGGGTCTTTGCGCGTACGATGACACTGCCACGGCCGGCGATATGCGCTTTGTACGCACCCGCACGCCCCATCATGACACCACCTGTCGGAAAGTCCGGCCCCGGTACTATCTGGAAAAGATCTTCGTCAGAAATCTGTGGGTTATCTATAAATGAAAGCATTGCATTGCAAACTTCCACAAGATTATAAGGCGGCACATTGGTCGCCATACCAACCGCAATTCCCGCACCACCGTTCACAAGAAAGTTCGGAAACTTTGCCGGCAGAACGCGTGGCTCTTCCAAACTGCCGTCAAAATTCGGCATCCAATCGACGGTATCTTTTTCCAGATCGTCCATCAGATTGCCGGCAAGTTTGGTCAGCTTTGCTTCGGTATATCGCATCGCGGCGGCACCATCGCCATCCATAGAACCAAAATTACCCTGTCCGTCGACAAGCATTTCGCCCATGGAAAATTCTTGCGCCATTCTGACCATCGATTCATATATGGCACTATCGCCATGCGGGTGGTATTTACCCATCACATCACCGACTATGCGGGCGGATTTTACATGCTTTCCATTGGCGCGTGCGACATCGTTCATGACATACATTATGCGTCGGTGAACCGGTTTGCACCCATCGCGAACATCTGGCAAGGCACGATCTACGATGACCGACATGGCATAGTCCAGAAATGACGATTGCATTTCTTGTTCGATGGCTGATTGTGGTATTGAAGATGCTTGGATTTCGTTGGTATCGGACATAATTTTTCCTATTATTTTTTTACTATTTTTGGCCTTGGAACAATAGCAAAAAATGCCCCCCAGGGTCAAGGACAAAACAATTTCGCGCACGGCTTTTTTACTGAATTATTTCTTGACAAATATCATTGTCCGATATATAATAAAATCAAAAGAGAAAATAAAATGGATTTGTTCTGGCCGATTTGGAGCATTTTTGCAATGGTCATATCGTTTTTTGTAATACACGAAGGCCTTAAATGGTTGCTTGGCTCTACAAACAGTCCGGCAAAGTCGAAATAATCGCTTGCAAACCGGGTTTTTCTGTGATTAAATGGACATGAAATCCAAGAAAAAGAGATATTAAAATGGCAACCAAAAGAACTTACCAGCCTTCGAATCTTCGTCGCGTTAAAACCCATGGCTTTCGTTCAAAGATGGCAACAAAATCCGGACGCGATGTGTTGAATCGCCGCCGTGCAACCGGTCGCAAACGCCTTGCCGTATCCGAAGCAAGATAAAACACACCCGAAAGGGTGTTTTTTAATTACTCCCGCGTTTTGTGGCAGGACGCGCCCTTATACACATGGTAGGTCAGACGGTGACTACCACTTTCTACAACTTGTAAGAAGAGTCCGCATGGGGTAATAGAAAAAGACATATTCACTACATAGAATTCTGACACATTGCCGACATAGCGAGAGTAATTCTGTATCCGAATAATTATAAATTCTTAGACTGAGTTAAATACCATTGAAGAACCGCACAAAATATCTTCTTGTCTGTCTCATTTCTCTCTTCTAGATACTTGTCTTTCAAATAGTCTACAACTGGGTTTTTCTTGGCTTCATACTCTTCTATTTCTTTTTCATAGTATCTAATGTCTAATGGTTGTTCCGAGTGATAAAATTCTTTTTTAGTATGCAATACCAAATGTTTGAAAAAATTACTCGGTTTTCTTTCTAATTCTCTGTCAAAATAATCTTTTTTTATGTAATCTGAAATATAATCAACAGTGTTTCTAGTCCCAGGTAAAGCAAGAAATGGATTGGCACCGATTTGCAATAGTTTTTCAAAAAGCGGAACGGTTTCGCCGTGAAGATATCCTGTGGGCATATTGCAAATAATAGCATACACCAAGGCCATATGGCCATCATACGAAACATTTGGGTTGATGTTATATTTAAAACATAATTTTAAAAGATAGCCGTTATATATGTTTGGATGCCGGGCTTTTCCTGACATATATGTGAACAATAAACTTTTTTTAGAATTTTGGGATTTTATATTGACATCGCCACCAGATTCAAGAAATTTTGATAACGTTGAAATGTCTTCTTCTGTTATGTTATTTTTATTATCAAACGGATTGCCGTCCCAAAATTTTGTTATGCGGGACTGTGGTTCATACCTTTTAATTTTATCGCAAAGTTTTTCACGGCAGTGCGTAGAACAAAGATTAGAGTATCCAGTGTCGTTCGGATAGGGGCAGCCATACATTACAGGCGCGGATTCAATTTTTATATGTGCTTTTTCTATAATAGAATATATTTGTTCCATGTTTTTTATATGGTTTGTACCGCCTACAAATTTTCTTACAAATGATTATAATTGTTAATTTTTGGTTTTCAACTATTTTTAATTTATGATTGCGTATTTTAGATAGAAATTCTAATGACTAGCTGCTATCGACTTATTACTTACATCATGTTCATTTACATGATATAATCCAAGTGTGAGAGAATGTTCCCTTTTGTCTTTTATGCGTATTTGCTTATGCATGGCGTTTGCTGTGATGCCGGCATTTGCACAAACCCCAACAGAAAAATTTTATACCGCTGTAAACGAACTGCGCGCCAAATTCAGCACGGATACATCAAACATAATAAATTCTACGAATCCGCAACAAACACCCTTGAATAACAACTGGCTTTCATCCACACCGCTGATGCCAAGTACGCCAATAACAACGAATACAGAAACGCCCGAACCACCAATAGTTACCGAAATTCTGGAAATCGTCGAAAACGAAGATATCGACACAAATATTGATATTCAAATCGAAGTAGATCCGATGCAGGAAATAAAACCATTCGAAGTGCCGATAACATCTGACGGGGACGATACAAATATCGGAAATTCTGAAACCGGATCCGATCAGGCAACGGCAATAGAACCCACAGAAGAACCGGAACAACCGGAACAAAGTCCACCTGTCAATTCACCCGGCACCAGCCTGGAATACGATTTTGCCCAGTGCCGGAATATAGAAAAAAATGTACAAGGCGGCAGAAATTCACCAGAATATAAGACAATGTGTAAAAAATACGAAGATGCCAGAATTAATGGTTCTTTGCCAGACGAATACAAAGATTGGGACGATGCAAAATGCAGGGCTGCGGTCGAAGACGCAAAAAAAGGCAAAGGATGGAATATTCCAGTACACCAATCTTGTTCCCAAGATATTGTTAATCAGCGTCAAGCCGCAATAGCAGACTATAAGAAAAACCATACCCAGGCAGAGATAAATTTGGCCATCAGCGGGAAAGAACCATCCATGACCGCGGCACAATGTGAAGAATCCCTAAAAGGGGCAAACGCCGCTGCGGACGAAGCAAGAAGTACCTGCACGGCCTATTTGAATAAGACCGATATAAGCTGGGCTGAAAAAGAAAAAAATTACGCGGATTATTGCAAATCCCCCAATTTTAATAAACATTTTGCAACAAAATACTCTGACTGGTCCGCTGGTTGCATGTTACAGTTTCCAGCATCAGAAAGAAATAATGGTACAAATAAAAAATCTTATACCCGGTTCATACAAGATGTCATGAATAATTATTCCGAAGAGGGTATAAGACGCAACGCAGAAGTAAAAGAAAAAGCCAAAAATGAAAGAACCCCCGCACAAAACAATCAAACCGCAGCCCCCCCGCCGGCAACAACATCATCGACCGCATCTGATACAACAGTTACACAAAGAACAAGATCTATACCCTCCAATGAGGCTATGGCTATCCAGGATGCAAGCGGTGCGCAACAAACAATATTGATAGCCAAAGCATTGGAAAAATATTGTTCAACATCAGAAGGCAGTCTGGCCAATAGCTATCACACTGTGAATTGTACCAAAGGGCTAAGGGAATCCCCGCTGGACATCGTAATTGCAGAACCATCTGCCCCACCACCATCGTCATCTACAACCGTGACACCCCCACCATCATCGGAAAATCAATGGGGCACAAGGTGCAGCGCGATAGAGCCAGGAAATTCGAATTCTAGATTTAGAAACCCCGATGGACAAATATTTAATAACTTGGAAGATTGCTCTGCTAATAGAAACCCGGTTTCTACTGGTAATAGTAACCCATCGACTAACAATAGTAATAACAGCGGCAACACGGTTGCATCGTCATCGACAACCGGAACAAATACACGGCCGACACAAACCCACCCACATACAGAATGTCAGGGAGAGCTTTCCGGAACCAAAGAAAAACTCTGCGACTTTATAAAAAATAAAACTGAGTTTAACAATTCAAAATTTGAATGCTCGTCGGTCAGATGTCGTGCAGAAACAGATAAAAATTATGCAGAATGCAGATCGTATGGTGGCTGTGACATGGGCAGATTTCTAACACAGGAAGAAGCCGGGCTGAATTTACCCTGTCCTGAAAGATTCGTGCATTCTTGCAAAGCCAATGGTGGCAGGATTTTGGATAATTTAACTTGTCGGACTTCTACCGATTATAATATGGCAAATACAATACTAGGAAGAATAAGAACAAACATGAAAGATTGTGCAAATCATTTAAGTAGAACAGAGTTCGAAGATTCCAACCGTACAAACTATGTCACAAGATTCAATAATACAACTTCCCAGTAAAAAAGCCGTTTTGCACTTTTTTAATATTATGATATAATTTAAAGGTGAGAGATTACTCCCTTTTGTCTTTTATGCGTATTTGCTTATGCATGGCGTTTGCTGTGATGCCGGCATTTGCACAAACCCCAACAGAAAAATTTTACACCGCTGTAAACGAACTGCGCGCCAAATTCAGCCAGGATACATCAGAAATCATAAATTCTACGAATCCGCAAACCCCTTTGAATAACAACTGGCTTTCATCCACTCCACTTGCGCCAGACAGAAAAACGGTAAGAGCCGAAGAAAAAGACATTGCAGAAGCAGAAAACAAACAACAATGCGAATCCGAGGGCGGCGTTTGGAATGAAAGGGCCAGACTTGGCACAAAGAAATGTGGTAAACGACCGGAACAAGAAAGTTGTGAAAAGACAAGCGGACATGAATGGATTTGGAATGAAGATAAGAAAACAGGGGGCAAATGCGAACAAACCGAAGATGGCGCAAAAAATGAACAGGAATGCAAAGACAAGGGGGGGAATTGGAACCCCAGCGCAAGGAACGCCCGAAACAGATGCGAAGCGGGCAAAGACGAACAAGATTGCAAAAAAAACAATGGACATGAATGGAAAAAAGGCGAAGATGAAAAATGGGCTTGTCTGCCAACCCAAAAACAGGAAAGCAGAAATGCCGAAAAGCAAGAATGTGAAGACAGGGGTGGTGTCTGGAACGAAAAAGCGATAGCGATCGGAAACAGGTGTGGCAAATCCCCGCAACAAACAGAATGCGAACGGTCGGCTGATAAAGAATGGGTTTGGGATAGTGACGCAAAAAGCGGCACTTGCAAAAGCAAATGTAGTGATACCCAAGAATGGGATAGCAAATCAAAAAAATGCGTGGATAAAGAACCCGAAAGCCCGCCAGAACCCACAGGTGATAGCGGCGGTACTGCGGCAACTTCTTCAACAGCAACGACACCATCATCAGCTATGACAGGCCCCCTGAGTGCAGAGGAGCTGGATTGGCAACGTGGTGCCGGGATGATGATAGTTTCTGGCAATGGAAACAGGTTGTCAGAAGAACAAATGCAAAGATATCGTGATAATATCAAAAGAATGGAAGAAGCGGGACAAACCATAAATTATGAAAGCCAGCCACCGGTAACAACAGATAATTCTTTACCCACTGATAGTGGTGCCGGGGGTACAGCAACTTCTTCCTCGACACCACCGTCAACAACGACAAATCATCTGGTTGCGGGTATGTCGCGCGCAGATTTCGCAAATCTTTCTGGCAATGAAAAACATGAAAAGCTTTCCTGTACCCAAAATCAATATGTAAGCGATTTTGAATGCCGGGACTGTCCCGAAGGAAGAATGCATAAAAATGGCGTTTGCGAATGTAAACCCAATGATTCTTTCGAATGCGAAAAAGACTATGTAAAAGATTGTGGACGATGCATACCATGTCCAGCGGAAAGAACCGGGGACACTAATAATACATGCAGACCAAAAACACACCAAGAACTTGGCTGTAAAGATAATGAAATCAGTGTTAATGGCAGATGCGACACTTGCAGGGGCGGACTGGTTGCAAAAGACAATAATTGTGTCGAACCATCGGCACCAATAACCGCAAATCCACCAGCAACGACAACCGTGACACCCCCACCGCAAACAAGAAGTTGTGACGAACAATACAGCCGTTGGGAAAACACCGGTTTTGCCAGTGGGTTGAACGATGCACAAGAAGCATGCAAGGACAACACCCAAATGCTTAATAAAATCCGTTCCGAAAACTGTAACGCGAAATATAATGATTGGGAACGTACCGGTTTTGCCAGTGGGCTGAACGATGCCCAAGAAGCATGCAAGGACAACACCCAAATGCTTAATAAAATCCGTTCCGAAAACTGTAACGCGAAATATAATGATTGGGAACGTACCGGTTTTGCCGACGGGTTGAACGATGCCCAAGAAGCATGCAAGGATAACCCTGGAATGCTTGCAAAGATACGTGAAAAATCCGATAAAGACGTAACAATAATAACCAGCGATATGTCATCCAGTGGCAATAACAGCGGCACCACGATTACATCGTCAACAACCAATAGCAGTAACAACGGACTTTTAACATCAGAAGAGGCTGGACTGTTACCATGTCCTGAAAGATTTGTGCATTTTTGCAAATCTAATGGTGGCAGAATTTTGGATAATTTAACTTGTCGGCTACATCAACGGTATGATGCAGCAAACAGATATTTTATAGCAATGCAAAGAAACATGAAAGAATGTGCAGATCATTTAAGTATAATAGAGTACGAAGATTCTAGCCGTCAAAACTACGTCACAAGATTCAATAATAACAGCAGAAACACAACAACACCGCCAACAACAACTTCAATCTCCGGTGGCGGGAGCACAAATTCTTCGTCGACTGGGACAACAACACAGAATACTAACAATAGCGGAAACTCAAATACCGGGGCACGTCCGACCAGTCTACCACCAGCTAAGTCTTCTGGAAATAACGAATTTGATGCAATATGTTTGAATTTGTTCATTAATGCTTGCAGAACTGCAATGGGAAAATTATCCTCTGATGCAACGGAATGCGACATATCTGGCAATCGAACGATAGAAAGATATACAACGATAGGAAATAGAACAAATGCCTGGCAAGATAAATTCAAAGATAATTGCAGTCTGTATATAAAACTTTACGATAATGGCACTGCTCGACTAAATCTTAGTGAAAAAGATTCTGATTAAAGTATCTGTCCCAGTCCTGTGCAAATCAGTTATTTTATAGACAGAAATTTCGGCTAAATTCTCCTTTGCATGTGATACAACGCAATAATGCGGAATCATAACCAAAAGAGCGTTTCACGCGCTTTTACCCGCCCCATAGCACATACTCACGCCTTGCCCAACTTTTCCCATTCGCATACTATATTGGCATGTTCGGTATCACCGGATTTTATCATATGCTGTGACTTCATACCACAAAGCTTTGATACGACAGCAATCTGATCCAATCCAGGGTGAATTTCTTTTTTAAAATTTATATCCAATGCACGCAGTTTGTGCGTATCACGAAATTCAAAACCCAAAGCCTCGGTAGCCCAGATCGCATAAACAGCATTATTTATATGCTGATTCACATCAACATCATCAAAACGCGGATAGATAGTTGTGCTGGATTCTGGCACAAAATCAGAGAACTTTTCAAACGGTCGATCCAGCGCACGATCCAAACCCAATTCCCATCCCACAAGTACGTTTTCAAGACGCATCAGTCGCCGCGCCGCGGCATCAATCATAACCCATTGGGATGTCGCACGGACAAGATCTTTCCCTGTTTCCGCATCACGGATCAGAAAGTCGCGACTGGATCGCAATGCATCACGGCTGGACGGCCATGTTAAAATTTCTATCTCGCGCTTTTCGGTCGGCATTTCCAGAATCTCTAACAAATAATGGGTCGATACCCATGCGCAATCATGCTTTTCACAATAGACCCGTCCGACACCCAGCTTTTCAGCATGGGTATCGGCGATCGCCTGTAACTCATTCATCAGCATAACCGGCCGTAAAAGACCATGCCGATCCATCTGATATGTCTTTAAAAATTTACGTTCTACGTATTTTTGCATTTTCTTCTCTTAAAATCATTTTGCTTGGTTCAAAATTCCTGTTGAATGTTCCGCAAGTTGCACATTTCGGACATATTTTTTTCTTTTTATATGACGGCATCTTTGGCGGAAGATGTTTATATATCGAATACTGGCTGGAATATTTACAATCCACATGTATCGAACGCGGGCGGGTTCTTTTTGGTTTCGCATCTTTTTCCATATTTTCTAACATTTGTTTGGCTTCTGACAAAAGCTCTGAATCGGGATCTGGTATTTGTATTTCCGATTCCTGGGAAAAGATATTGGCCAGCCTTAATTCGGGATATCTTGCAAGCAATTCCAAATTATACCAATTATGATAATTTTCCCCGCCATCTTCATTGTAAATCTGGTAATTTTCCACAGATCTGTGTCTGTACTGCGCGTCCTGTTCCTGTCTATATCCGGCAACCAGTGATTGCATATTTTTCCGTTTTGACCTTTTGAATTTCTGCAATCCTTTACTCTCTGCCATAATTTTGTCGATTTCAAGACATATAAGCGCGACATTCAACCAACATCTTTCATCATCACAAGCCACCCTGCCATGAAGATTGTTTTGATTATAAAAACTGCTTATGATTTTACTTTTTTCTGCTATCCAATCTTTCTTTGCCATGTTTTTTCCTTTTTTTGTTGCTCTCTCACTCTAATTTTATTCACCCCATATAAGTTCGCCCACCATCGCATCGTCAGAGAATTTCAGTTCCGTGACATTCAACACATTCTTTATATCGGTTTCGGCATCGCGAAAGAACCCTGTATCGGCAACTGAAAGCTTCGCAATCGGGGATTTGACCGACCTGTTCGATTTGGTCTTTTCCCCCCGTACAACCGATACAAGTTCGCATAGCATTCCAAAGGCTTCTGATAAATTACCGTTGTCACAATTCGCGAATGACGGCCAAGTGTCTGGCCAAAGATGACTGTGTATGGATTTTTTATTATTGATATCCCATGGACGTGCCTGCCAGACTTCTTCCGTTATGAACGGCATGAACGGCGCGAACAACGCACAAAATGTTTCAATAGAAAGAACCAGACAGCATAACGCGCCCGCATCGCCGGCATACGCGCGACCTTTTACTATTTCCAAATAATTATCGCAAAAATTCCAGAATGCGGATTCGGTTATATGCAAAGCGGTCGCATAGTCGTTCTTTGCAAACGACGCGCGCGACGCATGCACAGCATCGTAAAGAATTTCCCGCCATGCATTGTCGACCGCGTTATTTTCTTTTAATTTTTCGCGGGCAAAATCATCCAGATTGTTGATATTGAACCCGAAAACAAACTTTGCGGCATTATAAAATTTCATAACCAGCTTTCGTTTTTGCTCCATAATTTTTTCATCAGCTATGCCGTCTATGCCCAGCTTACTGGATGCGGCCCAAAGCCGTATCGCATCCGCGCCATATTTTTCAACCAGTTCATCTGGAACAACAACATTGCCCTTGGACTTTGACATTTTTTTCCGATCTGGATCCAGAACGAACCCAGAAACCCATGCCTGATTCCATGGAATCATTTCATCATTTATCAAAGTGACAGCAATTGTATAAAACGCCCAGGTACGGACAATATCATGCGCTTGCGCACGCGCATCAAACGGCATGGATATATTTTCCTGTGACGATGCCATGGCCATGGCGATTTTCGGGGTAAGCGCGCTGGTCGCCCATGTATCCATAACATCCGGGTCACCTATGAATCCATCCGGCTGTCCACGCTGTGACTCATCAAATCCATCCGGGGCATCGGCCATAGGATCACAGGGTAATTTTGTCGCAATAATTGGATCATCAAAGTTTGGTTCGCATTTTTCGTTCAACCTGTACCAGACCGGAAACGGCACCCCAAAGAACCGCTGGCGCGACACAGCCCAATCTTGATTCAAACCAAGTGTCCAATTTTCAAACCGCAAACCCATGTGTTCCGGCATCCACTTTACACGGCGACCGGCGGCAACCAATGCCTCTTTTTTATCCAGCAATGATACAAACCACTGCCGCGAGACTACGAATTCCAGCGGCACATCGCCTTTTTCATAAAACTTTACCGCATGTGTTATTGGTTTTGGATCGCCTGTTAAATCACCGGATTCACAAAGCATTTCAACAACTGATTTCCGCGCGGCCTTTATAGACAATCCGACCAACGCATCAAATTTTTCATTTTTCAAAAACCCAACATCTATAATTTTTCCATCACGACCGACAATTTGTTTCAATGGCAAATTATGTGTTTTCCAGAACTTTACATCCTCGGCATCGCCAAAAGTACAAACCATCATGATCCCGGTGCCTTTTTCAGGATCCGCATGTTCCGATGCCATAATTGGAACGGTAAAATCGAACAAAGGAACAATAGCCTTTTTGCCGATCAGATGTTTATACCGATCGTCATCTGGATGCGCCACAACCGCGATGCACGCGGGAAGAAATTCCGGACGGGTCGTTCCGATTATGAAATCATCCCCGGTTTCCACTTTGAATTTTATATCATGGAAAAATCCTGCAACTTCGCGGTCTTCTGCTTCGGCCTGGGCCACAGCGGTCTGAAACCCGGTATCCCACATGGTCGGCGCATCGATAGATTTTACATTGTCGCCATTGTATAGTTTTATAAAAGACTCTTGTGATATGCGAATTGCGGTGTCAGAGATGGTCGAATATTTCAAACCCCAATCATAAGAAAATCCCATGCGACGGAATATGGCTTCGAATACCTTCTCGTCATGCTCTATCAAAGTCCAACATGCTTTTATGAAATTACGGCGCGAAACTGATTTTTGGGGTTCATCGAACTTACCAAGATGTTCGGGTATAAATTCGGGATCGTATGGTAATAAAGGATCACACGCTATGTTGAAATAATTCTGCACACGGCGTTCGGTGGGAAGTCCGTTGTCATCCCATCCGATTGGAAAGAATACATTTTTGCCGGTCATGCGTTGAAAACGCCCCAGTATTTCGGCCTGGGTATAGGACATAATGTGCCCCATGTGCGAGTGCCCTGAAATAGTCGGCGGCGGTGTGTCAATTGCAAAAGTCTCATCCCGCGGACGGGTCGGATCGTATGCATAAACATTACTTCGATCCCAATACTCCATACAACGGTTTTCGATTGCTCTATGTTCGAATTTTTGATCCAGGCCTTTATCTTCTTTGTATTTCATTTGCTTTTCCTTTGGTTCTGAATAATACTATTTTGTCGTCATAAATCAAATAAAAATGTCGCACTTTTTGGTGCGACAAGCGGAACACGTAAAATACGCGTTCCGCTATTTAGCTACGACTACTTGCCAGTTTTTGATGTCCAGCTTTTGCAAATTTTGCGGCAAATCTGCGGATGATACAGTGTGCCAAACCTGTGTCCGGCCAAAAGGCCCAACTTTGCCGCGAACCCGCAAAAGCCCCGGTTCGTTTTTGTCTTGCCAGATTACCGACGAATATACGCTTCCTGATTTTGGATCCATAATTTTTCCACCGGTATATTCATTACCCTTTGCATCCCACTTCATATCCCAAATTATATCCATACCGGCCATCTTGGGATTACCCTTTACCTTTTCTGCAACACGCACCGGCGCGACAATGGTTTCTGAAATACTTGTGCCTGCTTCGTCATATATGGCAACTATGCGACCGCATATATTATCGCCACACTCGTAAAGACGGACTATCGACTTTGGGCTGTTGGTCTTGTCATCGATAGTTTTGTAAAATCCGGTCAAATGCGCAGCATCCGCCGCCCCGATTCCGATAATTAAAAAGAATAGAATTTTTTTCATTGCGGAATCATGATACAAAAGAAAATAATAAAAGCAAATAAAAATAATAAATCAATTTTTATCGACTTTCGACTATATCGCCTTTACCACCCTGCAAAATACAACAGAATACACTGCTTTTGCGCCCGCGCGCTTTAACACTCGGCGCAATTCTGCCAATGTAGCACCCGTAGTCATGACATCATCGACCAAAAGAATAGATTTACCCTTTATATTTTCCGAACACGCAACAGAAAATACCCCGTTGATATTTTTCCGGCGCGCCGATGCATTTTTATGCCCCATATCGGCACGATGTTTGCGCCGAACGGAATTAAAATCTATCGGAATATTCAGATGTCGCGCAACAGGCCGCGCCAGTAATGCGGCCTGATTATATCCCCGTTTCCAAAGCCTTTGATAGGATAATGGAACAGGTAAAACCATATCAATTACACAATCGTCGAAATCGCATAATGTATTCAGCATTGCCCTGCCCATAAGCTTTTTGTATTTCAAAATACCGGCATGTTTAAAAGGCAGCATTACCCCGCGCGAAGCATCATCATAAACGCATGCGGCACGCATTCGATCAACGACGATTTTCCCGGCGGCGCAGGTCGGGCAAAGCGGTTTTCTGCCAAGATCCAAATCCGCTGGAAACGGATAACCGCAAATATAACACTTCGGATCGCTTATCCAATTGAATTTTGACCAGCATTCGGCGCACAATACGCCATCATCCAAAGTATGTGCCATACATACCGGACAAGAAGGGGGAAATAAAAAATCAAGGAAACGATTAAAAATTTTTACCACGACAGACTTTTATACGACTTGCTGGATATGGTATCACCAAACATGTCTTGCTGTCTTTCGGAAAGAGTCTGATATACATCACTGGAAATTACACGCAGAACAAACGCGTTATCATCACGCTGGGAAAGCACCGGAATTATTCTTTGATCGCTTACACCGGTATCTTTCAACACCTGTTCGACTATTGCAAGCCGCCGCGCGGCAAGCCTGCGTCCATCAAAACTGCGCGTGGATTTTTCGGGAATCGATATCTGTACCGCACGCTTTGGATTGCTGGCGACAATCCCGGCATATTCCGCAAGCAGACTGTAATTATCACGCGACAGGGCGGAATCGCTGCCACGGAATGATACCTTGATTTCCAAAGGACGCACCCCACCGACTTCTGAAAGATCGCGCGAAGAATCGAACCCCTGTATGTCATACGAAATTTCGCTGGCAACATCGAACCGGTCATCTATCTTATATGTAGACAGATGCTTGTTTTCTGAAATATAAGTTTTTTGGAAAGCGCGTTTAAGCTGCATCGGTGTAAGCTGTGTAAGCGGAACATCATCCAGATCATGACCCGCGGAAGCACTGCGGGCAACCAGACCCCTGTTTTGTGGTCTGCTTTCTTCCATTGGCACAACTACGCGGCGTACCGAAACTTCGTCAGAATATGCGGGATTCGACGACGGGCGGCTTGAAACGGAAACGGGCGAATCATGGGGCTCTGCCTGGCGCGCAACCAGTCTTTCCAGATTTATAACACGGGATTCAAGATCTGATTCAGCCCTTGCAGACGGGGCGGATATAGCCCTGTTCTGGATTATCGATGCGGTATTTCTTGCACTTCTGACCTGTGGCTCTTCGCGGATAATGGATTCTGTCTGTCCTGTGTGTGCCATTTGATCTGATTGATCAATAGTGTTTCTTGACCGATCCGATGTGACACCGCTTGATCTGACGGATGCAAGCATATCATCAAAACTGGATCTGGTCGCGGGCGCGGTAAAAAACGAATCTTCTCTGGATGAATCAGATTCCGGCAAGCGTTGCGGTTTTGCAACATTGGCGGACGTGGCGGTGCGTGCGACAACCGTGCGACCAGAATTGTCGGAATCCCTGGACTTTGCCCATAAATCAATCTTTGGCCGTTCTGGCAACAAGACATCACTGGATATTGAACGCGGTTGGGCGGGTGTTGCGGGACGTGCAGATCTTTCTGTACCTTGTACTGGTGCCGGGGCACTTTTTCTTTCTATTGGCGGTTCGCCGAACAAAGCCCTTGCGGATACAGCACGACCATCGACATTAACAGAAGGCAAAGAAGTAGCGGCCAATGCAGACCCGCCAAATACAGCGGAAAACAGCGATACCCCGCATAAAATTCTTTTCCTGGAAACCACGAAATCCTTTCCCTTGTTGCAATGGTATAAAAAAATGAGATAACGACGCAAGCGAAAAATCAAATGAACTGCAAAAACTCTCTTTTTACTTTTTTAATCCCTTTATCACCAAATGCAACCGTCAGAATGTCATTACTTTTATCTTCCTCTATCACTACGCCAGAACCCAAATCAGCATGCGATACAAGTTTGCCCGTTATCCTATCTTTTGTCGAAGCACCATGAATGGCAAACCGGCGGCCTGCGACAGGCTTTCGATTCTCTGGTCTGGATTTCCATCCTTCGATAAACTCTTCGTCGATTTCCCCGATAAATCTGCTGGGCGGGTTGTTTTGCCGCATTCCGAAAACCATGCGCGATGCTGCACACGATATAATTGCACGCCGACGCGCACGGGTAATCGCAACGTACGCCAAACGACGCTCTTCTTCCAAGCCGCCATCATTGATTGATTTTTCATTTGGAAATATGCCTTCTTCCCATGCGGGCATAAATACGGTATTAAATTCCAACCCTTTTGCCGCATGCATAGTCATTATCGAAACAACATCACGGCTGGATGTTGCCACACCATCATCCTCTGTCATCATAAGTGCGGCATGTTCAAGAAACTCTGCAATAGTGCTGTACTTTGCGATAACGTTTGTCAGTAATTCGTTAATATTCTGCAATCGATCTTCGGCATCCGGATCTTTCGATTCCCGCCACATTTTCATATATCCGGAATTTTCAAGCAAACTGAACAATGCTTTTTTCGGATCTATGGTCTGCCAATCGAAATTGAATGCTTTCAGAAATTCATCTGTTGCGGCACGTTGTTTGCCGGATAACGGAATTTTTCCCAGCGCATCCATCATGTTGCACTGATTCTTTTTCGCAAAATCATGAATTTTATTCAACGCGGCTTCGCCAAATCCGCGGCGCGGTTTTGAAATTATCCGCATAAATGATATGTCATCAAACGGATATTGCAAAAGCCGTGCGTATGCTATTGCATCCCTGATTTCCGCGCGGTCATAGAACTTTGTCGCGCCAACCAATTTATACGGAATTCCACGGCGCGCGAATTCTTCTTCGAACACACGGGACAGGGAACCCGCCCGAATAAGAACAGCCACCGCCGGTTCTGTCCAGGATCCGACAGCCTCTGCAAAAAGCCTGGCTTCATCAAATTCGGTCGGAAGACAAAGGACGCTTACCTTTTCGCCAGATGCCGCGCCGGGTGCCGCGCGCAGATCCTTGCCCAGACGACCATGATTTTTTTTGATAAGACTGTTTGCCGCGCCAAGTATTGCCGGCGTGCTTCGGTAATTTGTTTCCAACCGAATGATCGTCGCGCCGGGATATTCTTTTTCGAAATTTAAAATATTTTTTATATCCGCACCGCGCCAGGAATAAATCGATTGGTCATCATCACCCACACAGCAAATATTGCCGTTTGTCGAAAGCAACCGCAAAAGCTGGTGTTGCGATGCATTGGTATCCTGATACTCGTCAACCATTATATATTTGAACTGACGCTGGTATTTTTGCAACACATCCGGCACAGCTATAAATAATTCCAATACCTTTAATATCAAATCCCCGAAATCAACAGCGTCAAGACGCGCCAGCTCTGTATTATAAGCATCATATATTTTATCCGGCGGTTGGCTTTCCGAAAGTCCTTTGTCTTTCCGTGCCTGGATTTTTTCAATCAATTCGCCCAGTGGATAACTTTTGTGATTCAATCCGATATTCGCCAGTGCGGTTTTCAGCACCTGTCTTTGGTCATCTTCGCCGTAAACCAAAAAATCCCGGCGCAATCCTGCACGTTCCGTATTGGCACGAAGAATCCGCAAACAGATTGAATGAAAAGTACCCAACCAAAGTTCCGTGGCAGATTCGCAATCGGCACAACGAACCCTTTCGCGCATTTCATTCGCGGCCCTGTTTGTAAATGTAAGCGCAAGTATCTGCCACGGCTGTGCCAAACCCGTGCGCAATATATGCGCGGTGCGTTCTGTAATTACCTTGGTCTTTCCTGTTCCGGCACCTGATAACACAAGCACCGACCCCTCGGTGGTTTCCACGGCATGTTTTTGTTCTGGATTAAGAAAACAATTTCCCGTCATTTTATTTTTAGTTGTCAGTCATGGGTTGTCCGGTTATAATACCCCAAAAGGAATGTCATGACCAGAACAATCTGTTTCGACCTTGAAACCACCGGATTCGAATACGCAAAGGGCGATCGCATCATAGAAATCGGTGCGATCGAAGTCATGAACGGAAAAATTACGGGCAACACATTTCATTCTTATGTGAATCCGGATGGGAAAATTATCCCGCCTTCTTCATATATGGTACACAAGTTGTCGAACGAATTCCTGTCGGATAAGCCAAAGTTCGCCCAGGTTGCCGGAAAACTTTTGGACTTTATCAAAGATTCAAATGTCATAGCACATAATGGATTTGATTTTGACTTTCCGTTCATAAACTATGAACTGGCACAACTGGGTCTGCCGGTTATTCCCCGCGAACGACAGATAGATTCGATAGTAATCGCGCGAAACAAAGTGTTCGGGCCAAAGACATATACCCTGGACGCGCTGGCCGCATGGTTCGGGGTATCGACAACTGCGCGCGCGGACGCGCACGGCGCGTTGATTGACGCGGATATCCTTGCAAAAGTTTATCTTGAACTGGAAGCGGTCGCGCCCACGGAATCGATCGCGGATGTTATTGAAAAGCAACATGCTGCGTTTTTGGCGGTACCAAAAACAGGCGCGAATTTTCCACAACGGACATTCACGCCGACCGATACGGAAATAGAAACCCATAAAGAATGGATAGAAAAAAATATAAAAGACAGTTTGTGGGGCGGTTAATTTTCGACTGTTTTTCCAATCAAAGATTGTAAGCGTGACAGTCTTTTATCACCAATAAGCTTTAAAAGTTTTTGCTTTCCGGTTTGCATCAACACCCTTGTTTTAAGTTTCAACTTTCCGGATTGACCGCTGTATTCAATAGCATTCATTAAATCTTTTTGCGTAAATCCCAGATCTTTCAATCTTGCAACAGAAACACCGCTGTGTATTATTTCGTACAGATTTCTTTCAACCGACAATTTTATATTTTCGCGTGCGAACCCTATCTTTTCCAATTTTTCAACTGTAATTCCACGGCTGAAAGCCCACGCCACTTCTTCATTTGAATCTGCTTGATTTAATTTCTTTCCAAACTTTTTATACCATGATTCGATTATTTCAAGCGGATTATAGTATTTTTCCATAAATTCCAAATCATACCAGTTCAAACTTTTTTCGGTTAATTTTTCCAGCATCAACGACGATGCCTTTGCACCAAAGGCACGCAAAGCTTTTATTGGGAATTTCTGAACTGTTTCATCATATGAATATAATAATCTGTTAACCTTTCCATATTCTAAAACTGCGGCAAACGCTGTTTCAAATTCTTTATCCTGGCCATGCGCGGTCAAAACCTTTTTCGCCAAACCCGGACTATCTTTATCCAGCGCATCTGCAATCAACCGGGCGATTTTTGTAACCTTTACATTAAAAAATTCTTCCCGCCGATCGGACATTCCAAAATCTAATAATGTATCGCCCCTGACATTATCATAATGATCATCGCTGGTTCCGATAAGCCGTATCCCAGATGCGAAGAGTCCCGTCGTCTTTTTGGACGCATTGTCATCTATGAATTTCATAAGGATAAAGCCGTCACGACCGAACTTACCGGCAAACAGCTTTGGTGCGCGCCGCGCCTGATCGTATTTATGGGTCAAAAGCATATTTTTAAGTTCCAGATCATGATTTCTGGATGGATCATGGTAAATAATGTCCGGATGAAAAAACATTTTTAACATATATTTATGCTTTGTCGTTTCTATCAAAAACGTCCGGCCGATTTTTCCAGATCCGTATTCTTTGACGGACAGGTCGGAAATTTGTGTTATTTCTTTTAATTTTTGGGATAATTTTACAACTTCGGGTGCGATATTTTTTTTACGCTCAATATCAAAAGACTGCATCTGTTTTGAAAAATTATAAAACAAATTTTGAATTTTACGGGTATTTTCCGCGATGTCTTCCTTTTGCATTTTTTCGATAAAATCTTTCGGAAGCGATCCTATGAATTCATCCCGTACCGGATAAGTTCTGTTTTTTATATTTCGTGCGACTGATTTCATACGGCCATTATATCATTTGCCGGAAACAAATCCATGATAAAAACAAACGCCGCTTTCGCGGCGTTGATTATTCTGGAATAACCGAAACCGTCTTGCGGTTTCCGGTACTGCGTTTGAATTTTACCAATCCTGCTATTGTCGAAAAAATTGTGTGATCTTTGCCCATTCCGACATTCAGCCCGGGATGCACTTTCGTACCCCTTTGGCGTATTATTATGTTTCCGGGTACAACGCGCTGGCCGCCACCCTTTTTTATGCCAAGTCTGCGTCCGGCTGAATCGCGTCCGTTTGCCGATGATCCGCCGCCTTTCTTTGTTGCCATAATTTGCTCCTTTTAATAGCAAAGTGTAGAATTTTGTCTCACGCTTTAATTTCCGTTATTTTCACCACTGTGATATGCTGGCGGTGACCTTTGGTACGGCGATAGTTGTGGCGACGTTTTTTCTTAAATACCAGAATCTTGTCCGCACGCTTTTGTTCCAATATTTCGCCTATGACCTTTGCCCCGGTGATAAGGGGTTCGCCGACTTTGTCACCAATCATCATGACATTATCGAATTCTACCCTGCCATCGCCTTTCAGCTTTTCAACTTTAAGCACATCACCTATTTTGGCACGGTATTGCTTTCCGCCAGTCTGAAATATAGCATAATTATCCATATTTTGCCCTTTTTGTATAAAAGTTTATGCAATAATGGCATTTTTTTATCAAAAGTCAAGAAAAATTGTAAAAACCAACAACGCCACGTTTCATGCGAAAAAACGGGTTCAGATCTGCTTACTTTACATGACTAAATACAAATTGACCTTTGTCATGGCATATGGTATAATATAAATATACCCAAAGGAGAGAGTATCATGAATACATTTAACAAAACAATAAAGATAACAAGCATCCTTGCTGTATTAACGATAATCCCATTGCATA